>ERZ778518.3-NODE-3-length-212235-cov-11.222801_pt1 | contig 212235 bp, 180 predicted proteins | sample MGYA00510340_ERZ778518 | MGnify/ENA primary metagenome ERZ778518 (study PRJEB29527, sample SAMN07138967) | mouse gut metagenome | material: feces | host: mouse | place: China:Nanjing | collected 2016-01-25 ...
TTCAAGCTGCCGATTCAACTGTTTCATGGCGTTCCTTATCCCGAACTCGCGTTAAATATCAATTTATGAACAAAGTTTTAATTGTAGATGCGTCTGCATCTGACGGGCGAATTATGCACGGTTTGTTGACACGAGCCGGTTATGAGCCTGTCGTTACCGATAGCATCGAAGCCGGGAAAGTAGAGGTGGCAAAGCTGCCACCCGGCGCGGTTATCGTCACGGCAATGCGTTTGTCCGACGGTACTGCAAGAGAGTTAATCAACTGGCTCAATGCCGAGGGATACAAGTTCCCGGTCATAGCCATAGTGGAAAACCTTAGCCCGATGGAGCTGATTGAAGTCATGGGCGACAGTGGCGCGGTGGCGATTATCCAACGTCCGGCCATTGACAAGCAGCTTGTGGAAACCGTCGGCAAGTATGCCAGACCGGAACACGTTGTTCTTACGCTTGGCAATCAACTAATCCCGCGCGTAAGCGAGGCATGGAAAGCGGTTGAGGAAAAGGTGTCAGCCATAGCCGTCACCAATGCAAATGCCATCGTGTTCGGCGAGTGCGGCACAGGCAAGGAACAGATCGCACGGCAAATCTATCTCCGCAGCTCACGGGAGCAGAAACCGCTCACCATAGTAGAGGCCGGCAGTGCGGCATTTATCGGCAGGCACGACCCGGCATCAGACCGTAGTGAGATTTACGACCGCATCAAGAGCTATTTCGCAAAGGCGGCAGGCGGCACTATGATTATCAAGAATGTGCATCTGTTGTCGTTTGAAAAACAATCGGTGTTGCTGCATATCCTTGAAACGGAACACCCCGATGTTCGCGTCATCTGCACCGCAGAGCCGGAGTTGTTGGGCATGGTTGCCAACAAGTCATTCAGGGCAAACCTGTTCTATATGCTCCGACAATCCGACATCGCAGTGCCGTCGCTGAAAGAAACAACGGAGGATATTCCTGTAATAGCCGACTTCTTCTTGAAGTCCTATGCCGCCAAGACAGGCAAGGAGCGTAAGCGGCTCGACGCATCGGCAATAAAGGCACTTAAACTCTATCCGTGGCTCGGCAACGTGCGCGAATTGAAGGACATCGTCCTTTTCGCCGCCTTCCACGCCAAGACCGATACAATCACTGAGGCAGACATCACTTTCAACCTTTCCGACACTTCGGTGACTTATGACCTGAGTTTACGTAATCCTCAAAGGGAGCGTGACCAAATTATCGAAGCTTTCCACAGAGGTGGCAGCTGGAAGCAAGCCTCAAAACTGCTAAATATCACCGAGAAAACGCTGATTAGCCTTCGCAAAAAGTACGGGATTGACAGCAACGGTGAAATCCAGTCTTGATTACCTCGCTAAAAATTAGTACCTTTGCAACGTAAATAGCAAAGATAGCACCCGTAGAGTCGGGCGCATTCAACAATATAGGATAACATAATTTCCGCAGAAGTTCCATTGTAAATCTGCAAAATTAACAAAGGACGAACTTGGCGTGAGGATTATGCTATGCTTGTCGCATAGCGTATAGTCACTCAAGCTATCGTCCAAGGCATTGCAGAGCCGACAATGGTTAGCGTAGGTTTCTATACGCTATTTTTTGCTCTTAACATTACCTCTGAAAAATAACCAAAAACCTTTACCTTTCTACAATCACCACTATAATCCGGCAAATCGTTATATTTTAACAAATGAAATTTTATTTATCATATCCGGCGTAATTTCAATAGATTACAAATTTAACAATCGTAAAATAATCCCAAAGGCAATCCATTCAGTTATATTGTCAAACGAGGCGCAATCCTCGATAAGTTTAACACAAAACACATAACCGAATGGAAGCAACAACTCCACCGAACACTCCCGGCTTCAAGAAGAAGCCCACCCGTAAGAACCGTAAAACTTTCCGTGGCCGCAACTCAGGCTACCGTAAGTTACCCGACATCACAATGGATGCCTCTATGCCATCCGAGGCAACCGCATGGCTCTATGGCTCGATGTTCCTCATGGCAGCAGCCAAAATTCTCGCACCTTTCATGGGGCTGAGTGCAATCTCCGTTCAATCTGCAACTTCATCAGCCGAGTAAGGGCATGGAGCATACCGCAGAGCAAACAGCGGACTTCCAGACCGCGGCACAGGCATACGTTTCTCTCATCGAAGAACGTGCCCGCAGCCCCTGCCAATATCCGACAGGAAATAAACCCCGACTTTTCTTTCACGGCGAACCGATAATCCTTCTTGACGACATCATATCCGGGCTCAATGTCAGCGAAAGGACAATCCGCAGATACCGCGACGCAGGGAAAATTGAGGTTTACGAGAGCATCGAAGGCAACATCAAGTTTGTTCTTCAACGCGACCTCGACAGTTTCCTTGAACAGACCTTCATAAGTTCTTCCCATCCAGAATACAGAACCTTGAAGCGTAAACCCAAAGCCGGCAGCTCAACCGCCAAAACCACCACAAAATCCCCAACTAAATTAAATTATGGACCAGACCACAGAACAGCAGGAATTGCTGGTGGCCCGCAATAATGAGAGCGGGCAGGTGGGAGTTGTCGTAGGGCAGAATCCTGACGGCACTCCACGGATGGCAGACGTAAAGTCAACACCATTCAGCGAACTCATCAAGTTCAGCAAAGGGCAGAACCCCCTCGAAGCGTTCATGTCAAATTTCATGCGGCAGGCAAAGAACCCCACGATGTTCAGCTTCTTCCGACTGCCCGCCGACCGTTATGGAGCAATCGCCACGGCAATGGTCGACCTCATTCAGAAGCCGGAGGAAAATGCCGAGATGCTGAAACCGTACAAGGTGGAGGTTGACACTCCCAAAGAGACGGTTGAACAGAAAGAGGAAGAAGCGCCCACGCAGGAGCCGGAAAAGTCAACGGCAGTCAAGACGACACCCATTGACCCTGACCGCATTGACTGGGCTAAAATAGAGAAACAGTGGGGCATCACGCGCGACGACCTCGAAAAATCAGGGGCACTCAACCAGATGGTATATAACCACAAGTCGCCGCAGTTATTCACAGTAACGCCCCAGTTCGGCGACGAGAAATATTCGCTTGAAGCCAAGCTCTCGTTCCGCACCAACCCCGACGGCTCATATTCACTCGTGCCACACTTCGTCCGCAACGAGCCGCGACTCGACCAAGATTTCAAGGGGTATTCATTCACAAAGGAGGACAAGGCGGAACTCCGTCAGACCGGCAACCTCGGAAAGCCTGTCGAGCTTACCGACCCCAAGACCGGGGAAAAGGTCAAATGCCTCGTGAGCATCGACAAGCTCACCAACGAGATTGAGGCACTTCCGGTAGATAAGATATATATCAAGCCCAAAGTTGCAAACATCGACCTTGACATGAGAGCCATCGGAATACTCAAAAACGGAGGCTTGATAAGGGAGCAGCATGTGGAACTCCCCAACGGCGCGAAATTCACCGCCGACCTGCAATACAGCGCATCGAAGCGCGACATCGTGTTTGTCAATTCTGATAAATACCGTCAGGAGCAGACACAGGAGAACAAAAATCAGGAGCAGGTCAAGGACACATGGCACACAGCCGATGGTTCAATCAAGCGTCTTGAACACTGGTGCAAGCTGCCTCTCAACGAACAGCAGCAGGCGGATTATCTCGCCGGAAAGAAAGTGCTTGTCGGAGAGGGCAAAGACAGATTCGGCAATGACTGCACCATATATTTCCAGTACAATCCTGAGCTTCGCAAGCCCGAAACCACACGGGTGTATCCCGACCAAGACAAGGTTGTAGGTGTTGCGGAAGAAAGCAAGACGCAGTATGCCGTTAACAATCAGGGCAAGACCAACGAGGCCACAAAGAACATGAAAGAGCCTCTCCAGCGCGGACAGACTGCACCCAAAGACGACAGTCAGCAAAGGCAGCAACGTAAACCAAAGGGTCCGAAAGTCTGACGCGCTGCCGCCACCACTGATACTTATTCCACAGTCAAAGCCGACTGCGATTCAAACTGAACAGTATCCCCAAGGCAAGGGGATAGCACCCGCCGTCCCCGTGCCTTTCAATAAATCACCACAAATCCAGCTATGATTATCATCTTAGCACAAATCCAAACTAAATTATGATTTTAATTATCTGCGAAAACAATCGCACAACCAACACCGTGGCCCTCGCAATGGGTGCCAACCTCGAAATAAATCCCGGCATATTCGCCTCGAACACACTGACCGTCGCCACCGTACCTGAAAAATTCATCCGCCAGACACCTCTCTGCGAGATGGCTGAGGACCGCTATCCTTTCATTCCTGAGAAGTTCAAGATGGCAGTCACAATGAAGGATCTGGAGCGAGAACTCAAACCATTGTTCCGTGAAGCCGAGGAAGTGGTGTTCGCTTCAAACGGCGGTGCAGACGCTCAGGCGCGTTTCTTCAACATCTGCCGCCACTTCCGCGTGGGTTGCCCCACAAGCCGCATGTGGCTAACACGTCTCAGCTACGGCGCAATCCGTGGAGCGTTCCACTACCGTGAGAGTGGCCGACACCTCTACCGCCTCGCCCAGACGGGACTCGTGTCGAAGGGTATGGATATGCTCTTTGAGTACAATATCGGTCAGGCATTCACCCATATCGGACTGCCTTACGCCAAACTCACCCGTCAGGAGGCAGTCGCGTTGGAACATATCGGCAATATCGCCTGCGGCATTGATAGCCCCGATGAGTCCGGCTACTCAATCCGCATCAACGTGAACGGTCATAGCGAACTGGAGTCGCAAACCGTTTGGGAAGATGAGAAAGAGGCGGAGCAAGTTCTGAAGGCTCTCAATCTCGGCGATGAAATCCCGGCGACAATGACCGTGACAGAGACCACCGCATACAACCTCCGTTTCCATACGCTTCTCACTCTCCAGATGGACGCTTATAACAACCTCGGTTTTGCCCCGTCAAAGACTGCAAAGGTGGCGCAACGTTTGTATGAGAAAGGGTATATCTCATCGCCGCTGGCATCATGCCCACATCTTCCTGAGATACTGCGCGGCCACCTTGAAACCGTTTTCGGTGAAACCGCCGGGTACCCGTGGGGTGACAACAGGGCAACGCTCAACAACCACGCCATCATCACGCTCCGCAAAGCGGAGGCCGGCATGACGACAAGCGAGGTGCAGCTCTATCGTCTTATCTTCAACCGCATGAAGGCGGTTGTGGAGCAGCAGCCGACACACAAATACGCTACCGTGGAGTTTTCAGTCGGCGACAATGTTTTCTACCGCCAGTGGGAACTGACCGGCGAAGCATACGAAGTGACTGAGCCGGGAACATTCAACACAACCGTCAAAATCGGCGATGCCGCCGTCTATCCCTGCGATATGCCGGGAATGTCAGCCGTATTCACCGATGTGATGTGCAGCCTCACATCAAAGGTTGAGTATGTTGACGAAATGATGCACACCAATGTGCCTTTCACAAAATCAACCAACGACTACGGCAGCGTCTTCAGCTCTCTCATCAGCAAGGGGCTGGTCTGCATCGAGGGCAAGGAGATTGCCCTCACGCCAGAAGGTCAATACGTGTTCGATGAACTTGTCGGCAAGGAGTTCGGAGCCGCGCTCCTCACATGGCAGTTCGAGGCCAACGACCTATACGAAGGCGACCAGACCGGAAAGTCGGTAATGGACGGTTTCTGCAACACGCTCCAGCACATGGTGGAGATGATAGACACGGAAATCACCCTCCAGATAGCTCCCAAAGCCATTTCTACCGAAAAATAATCGGCTCTACATAGCTGAAAATCGGATAGAAATCGTTAACTTTGCCACTGAATCGCAGTCATAATTTTATTTTGATTGTGGATTTAGTGGTGAGGCAGCGGGAGGGATACCCGCTGCCTTTTTAACTGTCATCCACCCACCACTTTATCCACAAACTTTATGGAAGTATTACTAATTGAGAAGGATACCCTCGACTGTATCCTCGACGAGCATGAACTTCTCTGCAACATGGTTCTCGTTCTGGCTAATCGCTTGCGCCGAAAGGAAGCAGCGGACTTGATGACTTCTGATGAAGTCTGCGATTATCTCAGAATTGGCAAGACTACGCTTCAATCGCTGCGAAATAGCGGCAGGATTGGATATTACAGGATTGATGACGGCAGCGTCAGGTACCCTGTCACCGAAGTCATACGCTTCATGGAGCAGAACGGTATTCACACAAATTTGGATGCGTATGAGGAATGAAATTGTGACAAAATCGGATATGCGTATTCTCGCAGCCCGTTCTCAGACCCAAAAAGCATTTGAAGCCGTCGGCATAATCCGTGACAGCCACCACCCGGTTCTTGCCGGAGTCTGTTTCCTTGATGATAAGGAGGTAGCTGAACGCCTCCGGGTAACAAGGCGGACAGTGCAGAACTACCGTGACAAAGGCATTCTCTCATATTATATGATATGTGGCAAATGCCTGTATCCGGAGCATGAGATACAGCAGATGCTTGACGAGAATTATCACCCACCATACTACGATTAACGACAAGAAAGGCGACAGCCGAGGTTAAAACTCGATTGTCGCCTTTATATTTTAGGGTATTGGTTCGTTTACTTTGACTTTTTGGGTCGTCCGCGCTTAGGCTGAGGTGGACGCTCAAAAGTGGTCGGTTGTTCCGGAAGTGGTTTGATGTTGACTTTCAGACCATCGAACTTATCTCTCATGTGACCCATGTCAGCTGACACCGTTTGTTCCAGCATCGTAGCATAAATTTGGGTCGTGGTAATATCACGGTGTCCGAGCATCTTCGATACTGTTTCGATAGGCACATGATTGTTGAGCGACATTGTGGCGAAGGTATGACGGGCGATGTGAGTTGTCAGGTGCTTGGTGATTTCCGCTTTGCTTGCTATCTCATCAAGATATGAGTTCATGCGCTGGTTGGAGATTACCGGGATTACACCATCTTTTTCCACCACTCGCGGATGCCCCTTATATTTCTCCATGAGTTGACGGGGGATTTCAAGCATAGGTATCACACTCAACTCGTCTGTTTTTTCGCGGGTCTTGCGTATCCACATCTCGCCCTTGTCATCGGTGACGATGTGTTCACGTTTCAGTGTTGACACATCGGCGAAAGCCAGTCCGGTGAAGCAGCAGAACACGAATGTGTCGCGCACGAGGTCGAGGCGGGAAAGATTGCTCAGGTCAAGCTCGATGATGCGCTGGAGCTCTGCCTCGGTCAGTTTCTCGCGCTTGGGTTTTGTGCGGACATACTTCTTTCCGAGGAAAGGGTCGTCCTCAATCCACTTGTTGGCGATGCCGGTTCGTATCACGCTTTTAAGATAGCGGATATAGCGGACGGCAGCGTTGTTGGCACATCCTTTCTTAATGCGGAGGAAATGCTCGAAATCGTCCACCATACCGGAGGTGAGCTTCTTTATCGGAATGTCTTTCACATTCTGATTGTCAATTAGGAACTCCTCCAGATACTTCACGCATCGCTCCCAGCGGAGGCGCGTACCCTCGCAGATGTCGCCGCGCTCGTTCTTGTCCTTGACTTTCTTGTTGACCTCGCGGAACGCCTCGCAGAGCATCATCGGCTTCTGGAGCTTGCCGAGAAATGCCTTTTTCAGAGTGTCGGGATTCACCATCTCATCGCGCATGACGAGCTGGTTGTGAATCTCGCAGATTTTGGTGCGGATGGTGTCGAGGTAGCGGTTAAGCTCCAAGTCCTTCTTGGTCTTGCCTTTTGACTGGCCTTTGGCTGAGTCCCAGTTGTTGGGAGCGATGTAGCGGTTGGTGTAAACCTCCGCACGTTGCCCATTCATCGTGATGCGGAGGGCTATGGGCATTTCTCCCTCCTTGTTCATTCGCGCCTTCCTCGCTATGAAGTTGAGCGAGAAGTAGCTTTCGTTGGATAACTTCATTTGTCTCTTGTGGCTTTAATGGTTAATACTAAAGATACAAAATTTTTCTCGGTTTTACAATCTGTAAATCCGAAGGACAAATGAAATGTCTGGGTAGTGGGGGTACAATTTCAGCGGTTTTCGCCGGATTGAGGAAAATGTACCCTCGTTTTGTACCCTTTCTTAACACTTTTTAATAGCCGTCGCCTGCTAAAAAGTTCTTATAGGGCAATCAACGAAAGGTTTTTCGGCATCTGTGACCTCCTTAACCGCCACCTTGATTGCATTACTTCTGCACCCCTGCTGCAAGGTCTGAGGGTACAACCATAATCAATCTTATTTGTTGCAACATATTGAAAAATAACGAAATACAGCCTTGCGAGGGTACAATTCGCGATACAAATTGAGGTGTACCCTTTTTGCACACCGGCAGTTTCAATATTTTGCGCCGATTGGTGGTTGGGGCAAAAAGAAAAATCTCTGAAAACCAGCGATTTTCAGAGATTTGCTTCGGTCTGATAGACCCATCTGTGACCCCGGAGAGGCTCGAACTCTCGACCCACTGATTAAGAGTCAGTTGCTCTACCAACTGAGCTACGGAGTCATGCGTTTCTTACGAATTGCGCTGCAAAGGTAGCGTGTTTTTTTGATTCAGCAAAATTTTTTGGTGTTTTTTTCACTATTTATGCTTAACTTTGTTCCGATTATATATTAATTGCAAGTATGAAGATAGCTCTGATAGGTTACGGAAGAATGGGACACGCGATCGAGCGCATTGCTCTGGAGCGCGGACATGAGATCGTAGCCATAGTAAACATAGACAGCGACACCGCCATAGATTCAGATGAATTCCGCAGGGCCGATGTGGCCATTGAGTTCAGCATACCCTCCGCCGCACCGGCAAATGTGCGCGACGCACTGGCCCAGGGAGTGCCCGTGGTGAGCGGCACCACAGGTTGGGCCGACCGACTGCAAGAAGTCAGGTCGGCGATGCCCGACGGCGGAGCTTTTATGTGGAGCGGCAATTTTTCATTGGGTGTAAATCTGTTTTTTGCAGTCAACAAATATCTGGCAAGACTTATGACCGGATTCCCGCAATACGTGCCTGATATGACCGAGACCCACCACATCCACAAGCTGGATCATCCAAGCGGCACGGCTCTGATGGCCGCCGGGCAGATAATCGACGCCCATGCCGGCATAAACGGATGGAGCGAAGAGCCTGCGGGGCCTGACAAGCTGCTGATCAACCATATCCGGCATGGAGAGGTGCCAGGCATACATAAAATTACCTGGGAATCCGATATAGACTCCATCACACTGGAGCATTCAGCCAAATCGCGCGACGGATTTGCCCTCGGCGCAGTTATGGCTGCGGAATGGCTGCCGAGTCATCCCGGATTTCACAGCATTGACGACATGATGAACGATATAATCCACGGGAACAAATGAACAGATTTCTCACCGACATAAAGCAACGCATAGCAGCCGTCAAGCCTTCTCGCTGGGTGCGGTTCGGAATAGTCTCCCTGCTGTTTTTCATCTGGGTGGCATGGCTCAGCAACTGGTGGGTGGCCATCTGGTGGCTGCTTCTTGCCGACATATACATCACGGGCTACATACCGTTCAGCTGGTGGAAAAACTCAAAATCAAAAACGACAAGAACGGTGATGAGCTGGGTAGACGCAATCGTCTATGCCCTGATCATGGTCTATTTTGTGTTTGCATTTATAGGTCAGAACTACCAGATACCGTCTTCGTCGCTTGAGAAAACGCTTCTTACCGGCGATTACCTGTGGGTCAACAAGATGGCCTACGGACCGCGCGTGCCGATGACTCCGCTGCATTTTCCTCTGGTGCAAAACACCATGCCGGTAATAGGCACAAAGAGCTACTTTGAACGGCCGCAATGGAAATATCACCGGCTCAAAGGGATGGGATCGGTGGAACTCGGCGATATCGTCGTGTTCAACTTCCCGGCCGGCGACTCTGTGGCGGAAAAGGCACAGAATCCCGACATCTACTCCCTGTCGCGTCTCATAGGCGAGGAGATCGTGGCCCGCGGACTGGCTCAGATTGACCCGTCGGTCAAGACAGATCCGATTCTGCGTGACCAAGCCACAAGATCCTTGGGCATGAACTACATAAACAGCGATCCGCAGCAGTTCGGCAAAGTGCTGTGGCGACCGGTGGATCGTCGCGAAAATTATGTAAAGAGAGCCGTGGGGCTGCCCGGGCAGCTGTTTGAGATACGCGACGGCGACATCTATGTGGACGGCAAGAAACAGCCGATGCCTGAAAACGCACAGTTCCGCTACGCATTCAGCATCTCAGGCTGGAACGACATGACCCCGGCACAGCGCAACGCCTTCTGGGATGATCTCGGAGTAAGCGAAGCCGACCGCGCGCTGGAAGCGGGCCAGAGCATCGCCACTCCTCCGCTCACCGCAGCGGCGTTGGCCAAACTCAAAAAAAATCCCAACCTGATCTTTGTGGAAAAACTGCATTTCTCACCACAGGACAATCTGCTGTTTCCTCTGGCAACGGCAAGAAACATGGGCTGGACTCTCGACAACTACGGTCCGATCCTGATTCCAGGCAAAGGCACCACAGTCAAACTCGATGCCGACGGATGGGCCAGATACGGCCACACGATCCGCCACTACGAGATGCGCGACGCCGAATGGCTCGACGGACAAGCCTATATCGACGGTAAACCGACGGACGAATACACCTTTGAACTTGACTATTATTTCATGATGGGCGACAACCGCCATTCGTCGCTCGACTCGCGTTTCTGGGGCTTCGTACCGGAAGACCACATCGTAGGCCGGCCGGTAATGGTGCTCGTGTCGTTCGACGGCGACAAAGGCGGCATCCGATGGAACCGAATCCTCAAGAAAGCCAATCCCGACAAATAAAACCACAGACATCAGATAAAACCATGCAGATCTCAAACAGAATCCAGTCACTGGCCGTGTCAGCCACATTGGCCATGTCGCAGAAAAGCGCCGAGTTGCGCGCCCAGGGAGTTGACGTAATCAACCTTTCCGTAGGCGAACCGGATTTCCACACTCCGGCCCACATAAAAGAAGCAGCCAAGCAAGCCATCGACGATAATTTCTCGTTCTATACACCCGTGCCCGGCTATCTTTCGTTGCGCAAAGCCATCGCGGCCAAGCTCTCGAGGGAAAACGGCGTGGAATTCGCTCCCGAACAGATCGTCGTGGGCAACGGCGCCAAACAGGAACTCTGCAATGTGATTCTTGCGGCCATAAATCCCGGCGATGAAGTGATAATCCCTACCCCTGCATGGGTAAGCTATGTGGAAATGGTGAAACTCGCCGAGGGTGTGAGTGTGACCGTTCCCGCATCCATCGACCAGAATTTCAAGATCACGCCTGCTCAGCTTGAAGCAGCCATCACCCCCAGGACCCGCATGGTGCTGATCTGCTCGCCGTCCAATCCCACAGGCAGCGTCTACACCCCCGACGAGCTTCAGGGACTGGTGGACGTGCTGGCCAAATATCCCGACATCATCGTGATGTCCGACGATGTATATGAGCACATCAATTTCGGGGCCGAATTACGTTCATTGGCATCATTCCCTGAACTTAAAGACCGAGTGGTGATAATCAACGGCGTTTCCAAAGCATACGCCATGACCGGATGGCGCATAGGATACTGCGCCGCGCCGGCCGCACTGGCCAAGGCTGTGACAAAACTGCAGGGTCAATACACCTCCGGGGCTTCATCCATAGCCCAGAAAGCAGCCGAAGCCGCCTACGACGGTCCCCAGGAGTGCGTCGGCGAAATGCGTGCCGCTTTCCTCAGGCGCCGCGATCTGGTGGTGAGCCTGGCAAGAGAGATTCCCGGACTGAAAGTCAACGAACCAGAAGGCGCATTCTACCTCTTCCCCGAGGTGTCGGCTTTCATCGGACGACATGCCGGCGACCGGACCATTGCATCCTCCGGCGACCTCGCACTCTATCTGCTTGAGGAAGCCCACGTGGCCACGGTGGACGGCGCGGCGTTCTGCGCACCCGGCTACATACGCCTGAGCTATGCCACGTCCGACGACAACATACGCGAATCCATGCGCCGCATAGCCACAGCGCTGGCAAAGTTGCAGTAATCCACATCATTCTCAGCTGAAATGCAGCGGGTACTTTTCTCTGAAACGGTGTTCGGCCCTATCCACAGCAGAAGGCTCGGCACATCGTTGGGCATAAATCTGTTGCCCGACGACGGCAAGGTATGCTCGTTCGACTGCCTGTATTGCGAAGCCGGCTTCAACGCCCAAGGCACCGGCACAACCGGATTGCCGACACGTGAGGAAGTGGCGTCAAAGCTCGAGGAAAAACTCTCGGCAATGCGGTCGGCCGGCGAAAATCTGGATGTGATCACATTTTCCGGCAACGGAGAGCCCACACTGCATCCTGATTTTGCGGCAGTGGTCAAAGACACTCTGGATCTTCGCGACAGATATTTTCCGGATGTGAAAGTCAGCGTGCTCACAAATTCCACTCGTCTTGACCGTGAGGACGTTGTGAATGCGCTTAAGTCCATCGACAACAATATCCTCAAGCTCGACTCGGCCGTCGAATCCACCATGCGCGTCATCGACAGACCGACATCGCCAGCATTCACCGTGGACAAAGCGATAGCACGGCTGAAACAATTCGGCGGCACCGGCATCATACAGACTATGATGCTGCGCGGCGAATACAACGGACACCGCATAGACAACACGACGGAAGCCGAAACCGACGCTCTGATCGAAGCCTACAGAGCCGTACGCCCCAGAAGCATCATGATCTACTCCATTGACCGCAAGACCCCGGCCGAAAAGCTACAGAAAGTCCCGAAAGACGAACTTGAACGGATCGCGGCCAAAATCATCTCCCGCACCGGAATCACCGTATCAATCGCATGACAAGACCTCAATTACTGAAACCGGGCGACACTGTGGCCATATTATCGCCGGCGTCGGCCGTAGATCCGGCCCTGATCGACGGTGCGGTAAAAGCCCTTCAGTCCCGCGGGTTCAACACAAAGGTCATGGCACACGCGACAGGGCGCAAAGGCACATATTCCGCAAGTGCCGGCGAACGTCTCGACGACATGCGTTCGGCCCTGTCAGATCCGGCAGTGAAAGCTATTCTATGCAGCCGCGGCGGATACGGAGCGGTGGACATGCTCGGCCGGCTTATCCCCAAGCCAGTATGGCTCATAGGATTCAGCGATATTTCCGCCCTTCATGCCCTGTGGCAATCGCAAGGGATAATGTCCATACATGGCTCCATGGCACGGCATCTGGCGGAATTTCCGGCCGACGATCCGGCCAACCATGCATTGTTTCAGATACTATGCCACGGCACGCAGCCCGCATACAGTTTCACCACCCACCCACTGTCAAGGCAAGGCTCTGTGCGCGGACAGATGATCGGAGGAAATCTGGCAGTACTGGCGGGTCTGATATCCACCCCTTACGATATGCTGAAACCAGGCCGTATCCTCGTCATTGAAGACATAGCCGAGCCCATCTACAAAGTCGAACGCATCCTGCACCAGCTCCGGCTCAACGGAGTACTGGAAAATCTGAGCGGACTCTTGGTCGGGCAATTTACCGAATACCGTGGCGACTCCAACTACACCGACATGGAACGGATGATAGCCGACATGACCGCACCCTATGGCTATCCCGTAGCTTTAGGCGCACCGTTCGGACACGTCGACGGCAATCTTCCGTTCGTCGAAGGTGCAGAAGTCACACTCAACGTCAGCGACAGCATCACCACCATAACTCCAGCATAACAAAAGGCACCCATGGACATCAGGATATACCCTCCGGAAGAGATGCTCGAAGCGTCGCCGGCTCTCCCTCTGAGCAAAAGCCAGAGCAACCGCCTGCTCATCATCAATGCCATTTGCGGCATGCCGGCCACAGCGGCCAAGACCGCGGAGTGCGACGACACAAAAGCGATGATAGCGGCATTGGAATCCGGAGCAGACACAATAAACATTGGCGGAGCTGGCACAGCCATGCGGTTTCTGACAGCCTATTTCGCCGCAATGCCGGGACGGGATGTCACAATCGACGGAGACGACCGCATGCGCCAGCGGCCCATTGGCCCATTGGTGGATGCATTACGGGCCTGCGGAGCGGAGATCACATATACACGCACGGAGGGTTTTCCGCCGCTGCACATTTCCGGACGCCGGCTCACGGGCGGCACAATAACAGTCGACTCCACCGTCAGCTCTCAGTTCATATCCGCCCTGCTGATGATAGCACCGATCATGGACAACGGGCTGACGATACACCTTGACGGCCAGCAGTCATCGCGCCCATACATAGACATGACCCTGCAGATGATGGCCGACGCCGGCGCAGAAACCGTTGCGACAGACGACACCATCACAGTCAGAAAAACGTCATACCGCCCGTGCACACGCGAGGTGGAAGCCGACTGGAGCGCGGCGTCATACTGGTTTGAAATCGCCGCCATATCCTCTGGATCGGTCTCCCTGAAAGGACTCAGCCGGAAATCAATACAAGGCGACAGCCGGATCTCCGAACTGATCAAAGCGACCGGTCTTGACCACTGCTGGGTTTCGGACAACGAGATAGAACTGACTCCCACACCCGACGCCGGCGCCCGTCTGATAGCAGACCTGTCAGACACTCCCGATCTGGCGCAAACCCTCGCCGTGACCTGCTGCCTGCTGTCCATACCGTTCAGATTCACAGGCCTGCAGTCGCTCAAGATCAAGGAAACAGACCGTCTGACAGCACTACAGTCCGAGCTCGGCAAACTCGGATTCATCGTTGAGACCGGCCCCGACACACTCACATGGCAAGGAGCCGCCTACAACCCCGGAGAAGAACCCGACGCGATCGACACCTACGGTGACCACCGTATGGCAATGTCGTTTGCTCCCGCGGCACTCTTTTTCCCCGGGCTGACAATTAAAAATGCCGGTGTGACCAGCAAATCTTATCCGGAATTCTGGAACGAATTGCAGAAAGCAGGCTTCAGAATCGAAGAAGCCTGGACAGATCCCGAATGATTTTTATATGATAGAAGTATTCTTTATAATACTCGGCTCACTGACAGCCGTGGGCATTCTGCTCTACATGACCCACAGACCGGCGAGACAAGACGATACTGTAGATGCGTCGGCGACTGACAACGGTCCGTCCGACACAACACAAAAGCAGGCCGCCGACACAGCCGCAAGCACGTCAGCAGAAGATACTGAGGAATGCTGCGGAATGCACGAGACCTGCGAGCGTGACTCCCTTTTAGCGGCAGTGAGCGAACGGGCGGAATATTTCGACGATGAAGAACTCGACCGCTATGCCGGACGTAGTGCCGACAGCTATAGCGACCGTGAGACGGAGGAATTCCGCGAAGTGCTGCTCACTCTTCTTCCCGACGATGTGGCGCCATGGGCACGCAGCATACAGCTCCGCGGCATCGAACTTCCCGAAGCCGTGCGCGAGGAACTGCTGCTTATCGTATCCGAATCACGGAAATAACCGCACTCCGCCGGTCAGTCCAGACCGATGTCGATGACCGACGGCGACGCTCCGGCAGCCGGTTTCAACGGCGCGGGCTTCACAGCGACAGAAGAGGGATGAGATGCCGAAGCCGTATCGGCAGAAGCAGTGATGCTGCGTTTGATCTCCTTGGTGCGGTTGAAAGCCGGATACTTCTCCAGACGCTCTATGACCAGATCGTCGTCAAGCTGCTCACGCGACAACACCACATACAGATTACGCGCCTGCTGCGCAATCACCCCGTTCACCTTGTCGGAACCGTATTGATTTTTGATCTGCTCGATATTGGCTGCCGGATCCGGATCGGCGTCAACAGGCTCTATATTCATGCCGATGCCCGGTTCGGAAACGCTCTCCTTAGTAGTGGTCAGTGCCTCCATGTCGAATCCGGCGGCAAGAATCGTCACCTTCACACGGTCGCCGAGCGACTCATCGTATGCTACACCATAGATCACGTCAACCTTATCGTCGAGACTGGTGACAAACGTGGTGAACGCCGCCATCTCGCCCGTCTTGAATTTCTGCTCCGCATTGCGCGAATAGTAGAGATTGAACAGCAGCTTTTTGGAACCGATAATATCACGATGTTTCAACAGAGGTGACTTCAGAGCCGCGTCAATGGCATTCTGCACTCGCTTCTCACCTTCGCCGTAGCCACATGATATGATGGCAGTGCCGCCGTCGCGCAAAGTGGTGTCCACATCGTTGAAGTCCAGGTTTATACGGGCGTCACGGGTGGTTATAAGCTCCGATATGCTCCGTGCCGCCATAGCCAGGGTGTCATCTGCCTTGTCGAAAGCACAGTCGAAATCCAGATCGGGATATATGTCGACCAGACGCTCGTTGTTGATAAGCAGCAGGGCGTCCACATATTTTCGCATTTCCTCGGCTCCTTTCAGTGCCTTGGTGATCTTCTTCAGGCCTTCGAACATAAACGGGATGGTCACAATGCCGACTGTGAGCACTCCGCGGTCCTTGGCCACCTTTGCCACGACCGGCGCGGCTCCGGTGCCGGTGCCGCCGCCAAGACCGGCTGTGATGAAGGCCATCTTCGTATTGTCATCAAAAATATGGCTTACGGCATCTATGCTCTCCAAAGCAGCCTCATGAGCCACTTCCGGCTTGTTGCCTGCCCCGAGACCCGTATGGCCAAGCAGCACCCGCTCAGGCACAGGCGAATTGTCGAGCGCCTGCTTGTCTGTGTTGCACACAACGAACTTGACGTGCTCCACACCTTGTTTATACATATATCCCACGGCGTTGCCGCCGCCACCGCCGACACCCACTACCTTTATTATGGATGTCTTGCTGGGATCAATACCTTCATTGACAATAAAGTCAGACTGCCGGCAAATATCGTCGATACTCATATAACTATATACAGTGTAATTTTATTCTTTGGATTAATTAATCGTCTTCCTCCTCGTCGTCATCATCGACAAATTCCGGCGGAGTCACGCCCTCCTTGATCTTGCCCCAGAGCTTCGACAGGAAATTGCGGCCAGGTATGCGTTCGATGTCGTCGTCATCGCTGTCAAAGCCATTATCATTGCCCTTCCTGCCGTCAGCAGCGGATACATTCTGCTGAACAGTCTCCACCTTAGGCGCCGTAACCGTGACACAAGGCGCCGTGGCTTCCTTGCTCAACTTATATAAGAGGGCTATCACATCCACATCGTCAGCCATACGGATCTTGGATCCTGACGCCTGCTTCACAGACGAAGGCAATGTGCCGCGCCGCACCGTCATGTTGGTGAAGTCTCCGAGTTCATCGCAGAAACCGGCAAGCATGGAGCCGCCGCCCACCACCACTATGCCTGAAGGCAGATCGGCTGCCGAAAGGCCTGCGTATGAAATCTGTTCGGCCACATTGACCACGATCTCGCCGGCGCGAGCGCTGACATAATTGTTGATCTCGGTATCATCTATTCCCTCAAGCCGCAGACCGCTCTGCATATTTCCGTGAGGATTGGCATTGCCTACCGCCTTTTTGAGTTCCTCGGCCCGCTCCTCGGAATAATGGAGAGCCATTATATCGCGAGTGATATGGCGCGAACCGAGCGGCACTGTGTTGAGATACCGCAACACACCTCCTTTATAAATGGACACCGTAGAAGTCTCTGCACCGCAGTCCACCAGCATCACTCCCAGCCGTTCATCGTCGGTAAGCACCATCTCGGCCAGAGCCGTCTGACGGACCACATAACCGTTGATCTTAAGACCGAGTTTCTCCGTGACTGCCAGATTAAGGTTTCTCAGCATCTGCGCACGGCAGTTGATCACATTGACCTCGGCCGACATGGTCCGGCCCACAGTGCCGACAGGCACTGTAATGCTCATGTTGTCAACCACAAACTCACCGGGTTCGACCTCCACGACCTCACGGTCCGGATTAAGCGAACTTTTGGCCCTCTCAAGCAGCTCGTCGACCATATCGTGAGTGATCTCCAGCTCCTCCGGCAAAGTAATGTCTATCTGACGCTGGACAGCCATCAGCGACCGGCCGCCCACGCCAAGATACACAGCCGAAACCTTGGCCGGCGAGATACGGTTGTTAAGTTTCATGATAATGCCGTTGAGCACGTTGGCCACTTCCTTGACATTCTGCACGCCGCCATAGCGCACATAGTTGGGTGACTGCTTCTCTTCTTCAACGGCGCGTACGGTAAGCGAACCGCCGGGTTCGACTTCGCCCACTGCTCCCTTGATCTTGGAGCTGCCGATCTCAATGGCTACGATGTGGCGGGATTTGTTCATGGTTGATTATATTCGTTTTGATTGTTTTTTTATTTGTTGTCGCTTTAATGTGTCAGCAATAACGGCCGACGACGACATAGTGCCTATGTCGTCTCCTTCGTTTTCAAGCTCTTCGATCACGTCCACCGACGGCGGCGGCAATTTCCCCCTACGGCGTGTGGCCACGATCTGGCCGTCCCACTTAACGGATATGGTGTCGTAAAACTCCCATCCCTTTACCGGCAGGACCTCCTTGTAAAACGTTTTGAGTCTGGAAAACTTATCCGCTATATTGTCCACATCTCCAAAATTAATGACATGACCGCGCATCGTGGGCAAAAGAAACACATTGGCACTGTCACGGACCGAGATCATGGACACCAGAGCGTTCCATTCACCATGGGCCGACATGTAATCAAGCAGCGGAAGAAGACGCACGGCGGGAAACTCCGCAGTGAACCGCCCGACAACCTGCGGCACATCCACCCGAAAACGCGCGTCGGCGCCTATACGCTTGCCCTCTCGGTTTATATAGTAACTTCTGCCGTTGCTTGTCCACAGGCGGGCCACAGGCTCCATCGGATGCACGGTGACGCGGATGCGATTGTCAGACAGACGATTGACCAAAGCACGCTCAAGTTTATCGAGACCGTTGAGATAGCGTTCCAGAGAATCCAGATCTATATCTGTTATTCTCATCACCTTCATACGCTGTACCAACGACCCCAGCTCTTTGGTCATCTCGTCGGAAGTGACGAATCCGAGCTGCCTGTCATCGGCCACATGGACCCTGTCGCCGTCCAGACCCATACAGATCTGTTCTCTGGCCTGCGAGCGCGCCCATGTAAGCGCCACACACAAGTACAGCACCAGGATCACCACGCCGACCGCGGCCCCGATTGTTCGTTTTGTCACCATCTGAGACGTTCCACTATTTCTGGCAGAAGCAGATTGATGTCGCCGGCTCCTACTGTAAGAAGAATTTCAGGCTTCATCCTGTCAAGCACTTCAGCGAGGTCCGCGCGGGCTACCATATGCTTCACCGGCGATGTGACGCGGTCCAGAATTATCTCCGATGTCACCCCCTCGATCGGTTCTTCGCGGGCAGGATATATGGGCAGGAGCAGAACCTCATCCGCACCCGACAGGGCTTCGGCAAATTCGGGCGCGAAATCCCGCGTGCGTGAATACAGATGCGGCTGAAAAGCCACCGTAAGCCTGCGGTTAGGATAGAGTTTGCGCACAGACTGTATCGAAGCCCTCAATTCGTCGGGATGATGGGCATAATCGTCGATCACAGCCCGACGAGGTTCACGTATATAGAATTCAAACCGGCGTTTTGCCCCGAGAAACGACCCCATTGCCTCACGTATGTGGTCAGGCGACACCGACGTGTTGCCTGTGAGCAGAATAGCCGAACATGCCGCCACGGCGTTGTCGATATTCACCTCCACAGGCACTCCGAGCGATATGTGACGTATAACCGACCACGGAGTCACAAGGTCGAATGTGATATGTCCGTTGGAATAATTTATCGCCGATGCGCGGAAATCACCGTCGGCACCGCCATAGGTATAGACACGCACGCCGTCGGCGACACGCGGCCGCATCTTCAGTCCGGTGTGCATCAGCAGGACTCCGTCCGGAGCTATCAGTTCGGTGAATCGGGCAAAGCTCTCCAGATAGGCCTCTTCCGTGCCATATATGTCAAGATGGTCGGGATCGGTCGATGTGACCACCGCCACCGAAGGATGGAGATGGTGGAAAGAACGGTCATATTCATCGGCTTCTATGACTGCATACGGTGAAGTCTCGTCAAGCAGATAGTTGGTGTTGTAATTCCGTAGAACTCCGCCGAGAAAGGCATTGCATCCCACTCCCGACACTTTCAGCAGATGGGCGGCCATGGAGCTGGTGGTTGTTTTGCCGTGTGTGCCGGCAAAACATATAGCAGTCGTTTCACGGGTGACACGTCCGAGGACCTGTGCGCGCTTGACGACCTCAAATCCGTTCTGCCTGAACCACGACAGCCCCGCATGACACTCCGGTACGGCCGGGGTATAGACCACCAGCGTGTCGGATGGATCGCGGAAATCATCCGGAATAAGGGACGGATCGTCGGAATATGATATGGCCACGCCTTCCGACTCAAGCGCCTGTGTGAGATCGGAAGGCGTGCGGTCATAGCCGCCAACCTTGCAACCCCGCGCAAGAAAATACCTCTCGAGAGCCGCCATGCCGATTCCTCCGGCACCAACAAAATATATATTTTTCTTTTCCATTGAACTAACGGGATATTTCATGAATCTTGTCCACGATCTTCTCATCGGCGTCACGCAGACCCATTGCCGCCGCATTGCGGCTGAGCGACTCGCGCATGCCATCATCCTTGAGCAGAGCCGTCACCGCCGGTACAAGTTCACGGCGAGCATCGGCGTCAAGTATCATCACCGCCGCCCCGCGGCTGGCAAGAGCTTCGGCATTTTTGCGCTGATGATCCTCAGCAACATTGGGCGAAGGCACCAAAATAGCAGTCTTGCCGAGCAATTGCAATTCCGATATGGTCCCGGCGCCCGCGCGCGACACCACTATATCTGCCGCACGATAGGCCAGCGCCATGTCGGAGATAAATGCCGACGCTTTCACCCCGGCCGTCTGCTCTGCCACTGGGATGAATTCCTCGGCATACAGTTTACCGGTCTGCCACATCACGGAAGCTCCGGCATCTGTCAGGCTCCTCAGCCCGGGTGCAATACTTTCGTTTACGGTCCGGGCACCCAGCGATCCACCCACCACCAGCACAAGCGGCTTCTCCGGATCAAAACCAAGCTGCCGCTTAGCTTCGGCCGGGGTCAGAGACAGGGAAGACAGATCGGCTCTGACCGGATTGCCGGTAAGCATGATCCTGTCAGCAGGGAAAAAGCGCTCCATTCCCTCATAGGCCACACAGATCGCCTTTGCCTTCCGGGCAAGCAGCTTGTTTGTCACTCCAGCGTATGAGTTCTGCTCCTGGATCAGAGTGGGTATGCCCATTTTCTGCGCCTGCTTCAGCACTGGACCGGAAGCATATCCCCCCACCCCTATCACTGCGTCCGGCGCAAATTGCTTCAATGTCCTACGGGCGATTCTCAGCGACTTCCACAGTTTGAAAAGCACGGATACATTACGCCACAGACGCCGGCGGTCAAATCCGGCCACAGGCAGCCCGACAATCTCATAGCCGGCCGCAGGCACCCGTTCCATCTCCATACGGCCCAGTGCGCCGACATAAAGGATGCTGCAGTCAGGCTCTCTGCGTCTCAGGGCATTGGCAATGGAGAGCGCCGGAAAGATATGTCCTCCCGTGCCACCTCCGCTGATCAGATATTTTTTAGACATAGTTGATTCCTTTCAATTAAATTTGTGTCGGATTCTCCGCACGCATATTCTCCGGCAAAGATTCAGCTTCCTGCTTCTGAATTTTGCGCTGCGAATCCGTGCGCACCGCAAACCGGCTCACACTGAGCATAATGCCGAATGCAATGGATGTGACCAATATGCTCGTGCCGCCTTTTGAAAACAGCGGCAACGGCTGTCCGGACACAGGACCGGCACCGCTCACTATCGCCATGTGACACAGCGCCTGAAACGCGATCATCACGGCCATGCCGGTGACCAGAAATGCCGGATAGGCCTGAGTACACCGGGCAGCGATATAATACGCACGGGCCAGCAGCCACAGATACAGCACCATGATGGCAAGTCCGCCTATGAATCCGAGATCTTCCACTATAATGGCAAAGATATAATCTGAAAACGCCAGAGGAAGCCGGGAAGTTTCACGGGAATTGCCGGGAAACACACCGAACAGCCCTCCGTTGGCCTGAGCCATGTAGGAGCGCATTTCCTGAAGATTTTTCTGTGTGATGGGCTGCCGATACTTTGGCACGGAGTCTCCGAGCCAGTTATTGATACGGTTTTTCCATGTGCCGTCGGTCATACGCGACGTCTGTCCCTCGCCTGCGGCGGCAGTGTTGGCAATCGTGAACACATTGCCCTGAGGATCCACCAGCACAAGGTCTTCAGATTTTTTATCGTCGTCGGCCGACATGGCCATTTTCACTCCCATGCCTGCCACACCAACCACGGCATAGACCCCGAGCACCATGAGAAACTTTTTCCACTCGATGGCGCCGATAAGCATCATGGACATGCTGATGACCATGAGCAGCAGAGTGTTGGTGAGACCTTGTGTAAACAGCAGAGCACTCATGCCGATCACGACCGATGCCGCATAGATAATGCCCCGGTTACGCAGCCCGGGCGACTTTTTCAGCTGAGTGCGGCTGAGTATCACAGCCAGAATCAGAACCGTGGTGAGCTTGATGAATTCAGCAGGCTGCAACGACATGAAACCCAACGACATGGCGCGCCGGGCACCATTGACGTATTCGCCGAAAAACATCACATATATCATCGCAGCAGCACTTCCGAAGAACATAAGTCGAGAAATCGGGACAAACCAGCGGTAATGCATGCGCTGGAGCCCGACAATGATCAGAAATCCCACAAACAGCATCGACACATGGCGCAGAAGCGGCGCATACAGACCCTGCTTGGCAATCTCAAACGACGATGCGCTATAAAGCTCAATGATGGAAAGCACAACCAGCAATCCGTACACACCCCATATATGGGTGTCTGCCGGATTGACAGCCTGCGGTGTCTCCACAGAAGGCGCGGAGGTCTTCGCGGAGTTTATTCGGACTGTTGTTGTAGCGGAGGTTGATCCTGACGGATTTCTAAAAGCCATCTGAGGTACGGATTTCGGGGATTATGCAGTTTATTCAAGACCGGCTACAGCCTGCTTGAACAGGTGGCCACGCTCTTCATAAGAATGAAACAGGTCAAAACTTGCGCAACAAGGACTAAGGAGCACCGTGTCGCCTTCAGATGCAAACGAGCGCGCGGCTGCCACGGCGTCGGCCAAAGTATTGGTGTCGGCAATAGCGGGCACTTCATTGCCGAAAAATTCCATTATCTTCTCATTGTGCAATCCCATAGCCACAATAGCTTTCACCTTCGAACGCACCAGAGGAAGGATTTCAGAGTAGTCATTGCCTTTGTCCTTGCCCCCGAGAATCAGCACGGTGGAACGGCTCTGAGGCATACTCTCCAGAGCATACCAGCATGAGTTAACGTTAGTTGCCTTGGAATCATTGATCCAGCGCACACCGTCGACCGTAGCCACAAACTCCAACCGGTGCTCCACGCCTTCAAAATCGCTGAGCGCACGGCGTATGTCGCTGTTTTTCACATGCAATATCGATGCCGACAGACCTGCGGCCATGGCATTGAAAAGATTATGGAGTCCGTTCAGTGCAAGATCCGCCCGCGGCATGACCAACGGAGAATTCTCGGCTTTGATCACCAGCTCATTTTCTGCATCAACGTAGGCTTTGGTGTTTTCCTCACATGATTCGGCAAATGGCATAAGGCGCGCGTCGGTGGCCACACGCTCAAGCTGCCGCTCGATCACAGGATCGTCCTGCCAGAATATGAAGGAATCTGTAGGAGTCATGTTGCGTATGATGCGGAACTTCGCGTTGACATAGTTCTGCATGTCATAATCGTAACGGTCCAGATGGTCGGGCGTGATGTTGAGCATCACCGCTACGTTTGCTTTGAAGTCATACATGTTTTCAAGCTGAAAGCTGCTCAGCTCAACCACATAGACATCGTGCGGCTCACGGGCCACCTGAAGAGCGAGACTCTTGCCCACATTGCCCGCCAGACCGGCGTCAATGCCTGATGAGCACAAAATATGGTGTATGAGCATGGTGGTGGTGGTCTTGCCGTTAGATCCTGTTATGCACACCATCTTCGCATCGGTGTAGCGTCCGGCAAACTCGATCTCCGATATGACCGGAATACCTTTTGCCGTCAGTTCGCGCACCAGCGGCGCCGTGGGAGGAATGCCGGGGCTTTTGATCACCTCCGTGGCATTCAGGATCAGTTCGGCAGTGTGGTGTCCGTGCTCAAAAGGTATGCCCTCGTCTGAAAGCACGCGGCTATAGTGCGGCGCGATCTCTCCGCTGTCACTGAGAAACACATCCCAGCCACGGTCTTTGCCGAGAATGGCGGCTCCGACTCCGGACTCGCCGCCACCGAGGATCACCAGGCGTTTTTTATGCTGTTGTTGCATGATTTATCGGATTTTAAGCGTTACAAATGTAAGAGCCGCAAGAATGATGGTGATAATCCAGAAGCGTATGGTTATTTTGGCTTCATGGATTCCTGCGGCGGGAGTATTATAGACCACAGCGGCTCCGGGCACGGCATCTTTCTGGAAGTGATGGTGCAACGGCGCCATCTTGAACACACGGCGCCCCTCGCCATACTTGCGACGTGTGTATTTGAAATACGTTGTCTGAATAATCACAGAAAGGTCCTCCACGAAAAACACAGCGCACAGCAAGGGTATAAGCAGCTCCTTGTGGATGAGTATGGCAAACACAGCGATGATACCTCCGAGTGTCAGCGAACCCGTGTCGCCCATAAACACCTGTGCGGGAAAAGCATTATACCACAGGAAACCGATGAGTGCACCGATAAACGCGGCCATATACACCACCAGCTCCTCGGATCCCGGAATATACATTATATTGAGATACGTGGAGTAGATCACATTACTGCCAAGATATGCCATGGCCAGCAGAGCCACGCCTATTATGGCACTCACCCCGGTGGCCAGACCGTCAATGCCGTCGGTCAGATTGGCACCGTTGGAGGTGGCGGCCACAGCCAGTATCACCACCACGACAAACACTATCCATCCGCCTTCGGCCGCATGGCTTCCCATCCACGATGTCAGGCTCGCATAGTCGAAGTCATTGTTTTTCACAAACGGGATGGTGGTGCGGGTGGATTTGACATCACGCCCCTCGCTGACCACTTCCACCACCTCGGCATTGGCTGAACCGTACTCATAGGTGGTGTTCTCGCGTATGGTGATGGAAGGGCTGCACATCATGGTGATGCCCACTATCAGACCGAGACCCACCTGGCCCACGATCTTGAACTTACCGCTCATGCCGTCTTTATTGTGGCGCCTGATTTTCAAATAATCGTCGGCAAAACCCAGCGTACCGAGCCACACCGTGGCCACAACCATAAGCACCATGTAGACATTGCCGAGATTTCCAAGGAGCAGACACGGGAGCAGGATGGAAATGATAATGATGATTCCCCCCATCGTGGGTGTGCCCTGCTTTTTTGTCTGACCCTCCAGCCCGAGATTGCGCACAATCTCGCCCATCTGCATGAGCTGCAGACGATTGATTATACGCCGGCCGATTATCGTGGCGCATAGTAGCGCGATGATAAACGCCGCGGTGGAACGTACGGTGACATAACCCGAGAGACGGGCGAAAGTCTCTCCGCAAAGTCCCAACTGTGCAAAAAGATAGTGCAACATCAGTCGGCGGCGGCAGATAATTTAGAGAATATATCCCGCACCACCTCACGATCGTCGAAATGATGCTTGACACCTTGTATTTCCTGATAATCCTCATGGCCCTTGCCGGCAATGAGAATCACATCGCCAGGACAGGCCATGTCCACAGCCGCCGCAATCGCTTCCCTGCGGTCTTCGATCACAGCAGTGCGTTGACGCGACTCGTCGGTCAGTCCGGCCTCCATGTCGGCAAGAATAGCCCTCGGCTGCTCAAAACGCGGATTGTCAGATGTGAGGATAAGCAAGTCGCTGAGTCTGGCGGCTTCAGCAGCCATTATTGGCCGCTTGCCGCTATCGCGGTTTCCGCCGGCACCCACCACCGTGATAACACGCCGGGGGTTGACTTCGCGTATGGCCTGCAACACATTGACCACTGCATCGGGCGTATGTGCATAGTCCACTATCGCCGTCACTCCGTTTGGTGAATGAATGGCCTGAAAACGTCCGGACACGGGCACCAGACGGCTCATCTGCCGCAACACCTCGGTCTCATCCCATCCGAGCATAATGCACGCTCCGTAGACGGCTGTAAGGTTATACGCGTTGAAACGTCCGGTAAACATGGTCTCCACCTCACGGCCGTTAAGGCTCAGCAACGTCCCGTCAATGCGGCTTTCAAGTATCTTGCCCCTGAAATCGGCCATAGAGCGCAAGGAGTATGTGCGGCGCGCAGCAGCACAGTTCTGCAGCATGACCAGCCCGACCTTGTCGTCGGCATTGGTCAGGGCGAAAGCCGAAGCAGGCAGGCCGTCAAAAAACGATTTCTTGGCTTCGAGATAAGCCTGGACCGTCTTGTGATAGTCCAGATGATCTCGCGTGAGGTTGGTGAAGATGCCGCCGGCAAAGTGCAGCCCCGCTATGCGGTGCTGATGGGCGGCATGAGAGCTGACCTCCATGGCAGCGTATGTGCACCCTTCGGCCACCATGCGCGCCAGCAGTTCGTTGATGCTCACAGCGTCGGGAGTAGTCTGGGCGGTCGGCACCGGAGTAGTCTCTATATAGTTGCACACAGTGGAGAGCAGGCCGGCCTTATGGCCGAGCAACCGTGCCATTTCATATACAAGAGTGGCCGTGGTGGTCTTGCCGTTCGTGCCAGTCACACCCACCAATTTTAGTTTGCGCGAAGGATGATCATACCATTCCGAAGCTATCTCGCCAAGCGCCACGGATGAATCGGGCACTATGACATAGGAGATATGTGGCAGCACCTTTTCAGGCAGAGCTTCGCATACCACTGCCGCGACACCCGAATGTTCAAGCAGAGGAATAAAGGTGTGACCGTCGACCGAAGTGCCGCGGATCGCCACAAAGAGAGAACCCGTGGAAACCTTTCGCGAGTCGAAAGTAATTGCTGATATTTCAGGATTCTTGGGGCCTATGACCTGAGTCACACGGCAACCGCGAAGAAGTTCAAGCAAATGCTTCATATAATATAATGGAGTTTATAGGTTCTTATTTTGATTTTATTCCGAAAGAGTGAGAGTGACCGTGGCTCCGTGAGTAAGCGGAGTCGATGGTGCAGGCTGCTGCATGCGCACATATCCTGTGCCGGTAAACGTAACGTTGTAGTTTTCATTTTCCAGCCGCGCCACGGCGTCGCGCAACCCCATGCCGCGCACATCGGGAACCGATCCTGCGGCAGTGGATACCGGAGTACGCATCACCTGGCCGCCGATGCCGAAATGCTCGTTCAGCAGAGCTATAGCGCCTGGCGTACAAGTATTGAACATTGTAGGCCGCGAAGGGTTCTCAGGTGCGTTCTCCCGAAAATCGCTGTTATTGTCAAGAAGACCGCGGGAAAACATATCGAGAGCCACGTTTTTCAGCACCACACCAGATGTGGATGCTGCGCCAAGGGCGTTTTCACGTGGATGATAGGTCAGCACCACGCAACTGTATTTTGGAGCATCGGCCGGGAAAAAGCCGCAGAATGCCAGACGCTTGAGGGACTTGTCGTACTTACGGGTAAGAGGATCCACACTATAGCATGTGCCGGTCTTTCCGGCCAATGCCACATAAGGATTTTTCAGCGATCTGGCCGTACCCCTCGCACCATGCACCACACGCGCCAGCATCGACTGCATTATTTTGGCCGTTGACTCCGAACACACTCTGTCGCGTATATAGCTCACCGGAACGATCGAGTCGGTATCGCCGAGTCTCAGAGCCTTGACAAGACGGGGTCTCACATATCGGCCGCCATTGGCTATAGCGTTATATATACTGAGGGTGTGGAGCGGAGGAATTTCAGTAGCATAGCCATAGGTCTGGCGCGAAAGAGTCACAAGTCCTCCTTTATTGATAGGCACCACCGGATAATAGGCCGCACGCTCCTCTCCTATTCCAGATCCGAGACGGTCGAGAAAGCCGAGACGGGCCACCCGGTCATGCCATGCCTGCGGATCCCGGTAATGCGGAGTGATGATCTTGGCCATGCCTATGTTTGACGACTCCTCAAGCACTCCGGCCACGGAAAGCTGGGCATTGAAGTGAGAGTCGGTGATGGGGCTGCCCTGACCGTAAGCCCGATATGACCGGCCGATAGGAATGATCTGCGCCGTGTCCCTGACAAGGCCGTCCTCCACAGCTATCATCATGCTGAGTGTCTTGACCACCGATCCGGGTTCAAAACGCTGCACTGCCCGGTTCATCGCTTCGACATACTCACCGGAGCCAGACCCGAGAGGATATTCCTCCAGATTCGATATGGCCTTGATCTCGCCGGTAGCCACTTCCATGAGCACTGCTGTGCCCCACTCGGCGCGACAGAATTTCATACGGTCCAGAAGCGCGTTTTCAAGGATATCCTGCATCTGCACGTCGATTGTAGACACCACATCATAGCCGCGCTGTGCGGGAATGTCGATCCAGTCTCCTATGCCACGTGTGAAATTCACTTTCTTCGACAGACCGGGATGACCGAACAGCAGCGAGTCGAGAGCATATTCCAGCCCCGACATGCCATGTGTCTCGCCATTCTCTCTTTCTGACACGACACCGATGCTTAGTTTGGCCATATCGCCATAAGGATTTCTGCGGCGCATCACCTTCTCACGTGTCAGCCCGCAGGCCGCGATCTTCGACCAGTGAAAGAATGGGAATTGTGTGCGTATCAGCTGATAATCGGCGTATGTGATATTCTTGATGAGTCGCCAGCCACGCGGCTTCTTGCCGCGGCGCAAAGGCGCACGGAGCGAATCCTGCCACGCCTTGACACCTCCGGCTATGGGAAAATGACGGTCGAAAGCGTCAGCAAGAGAATCAAGCGCATCGGCATAACGCTGCCACTTGAAGGCCTCGGAGCCAAAGTCGATGCGCAGCGTGTAGTATTGCAGTGTGGTGGCCAGCACAGTACCGTCGGACGCCAGTATGTCGCCGCGTTCAGGAGGGATCACACGGCTGGATCGTGACAGTTCTATGTGGGCGCGCTCATTCCATTTGTTGGCATGCAGCACCGTGTTCTTAAAAGTGCAATATGCTATATAGCCGGCGGCAAGAAGGATGCCGGCGGTTATGATGAGGTAGCGCGCGAGTATGCTGGCATGTTTGCTGCGTTTCATCAGTCACGTTCCTCCCCTGACGATTTAAGACGATACGGCGGTTGGCGCTGCACGGCAAGGTCCACACCGAGAGAGTCCAGCCGCTGCTTCATGGCACTTTCGCGGATACGGCTCATATAGGCGCCGCGCACACGCAGACTCTCCGTCTGCACCACCTGCAGCCGTTCGGTCAGACGACGTATCTGTTCCATTTCACGCTGGCAGGAATAGCGGTTTGTTATATACACAAGCACCATAGCCATCAGCACCAGTATCTGGAGCCAATAGCGGGTAAACAAAGAGCCGGAAAGAATCTGGCCCCTGAGAGTACGTCCGATGAATGTGCCTTTTTTCTCTGCCATGCCGTAAATAAAGACTAAAGTTTTTCAGCCACACGGAGCTTCGCGCTACGTGAGCGAGGATTGCGTGCCACTTCTTCCTCCGATGCCACCACAGGCTTCGAGGTAAGCAACTTCAGCGGAGAGAGGTTGCGGCCGTAGAAATCCTTCTGTTCCCGACCTTCCAGATTGCCTGTACGCATGAAATTCTTGACAAGCCTGTCCTCAAGCGAATGATATGTGATCACAGCCAGCCGTCCTCCAGGCTTCAAGGACTCGAGAGACTGAACAAGAAACTGCTTGAGTGCATGAATCTCGTCATTCACCACGATGCGCAATGCCTGAAACAGCTGTGCCAGCTCCTTTTTTTCGTTTTTAGGGCTGATGAACGGGCGTACCGTCTGGAGCAGGCGCTCCACGGTGTCAACCGGAGCCGACACACGCTCTCTGACAATAGCCGCAGCAATGCGCCGGCTCTGGCGCAACTCTCCGTACAGGCTGAGTATTTCCGCAAGGCGGTCTTCAGGCAACGATTCGAGCAACTGCGCTGCCGACATGCGCGCCCTGCGGTTCATACGCATGTCCAGAGCACCACTGAAACGGAAAGAGAAGCCGCGTTCCGGATCATCGAAATGATGAAACGACACGCCAAGGTCGGCAAGAATGCCATCAACGGCATCCACGCCGTAGAAGCGCAGATACTGGCGTATGAACCGGAAGTTGCCATGAATCAGAGTGAACCGGTCATCATCCCAGCCGTTGGCCAGCGCCTCTTCATCCTGATCGAACGAATACAGACGGCCTTCGTATCCGAGATAGCCGAATATGGCACGCGAATGACCGCCGCCGCCAAAAGTGGCGTCGGCATATTTGCCATCCGGGCGCAGCCGAAGGGCGTCAAGCACTTCGGGTAGAAGGGCCGGAGTATGATAAACCTGAGTGTCTGACATGTGTCATGTGCTTTTTGACCCTCAAAATTACAAGTTTTTCCGCAAAAATTTACAATCTGAAACCAAAAAAATCCCAAAAACTTATATACACCCTCTAAACACCTCATTCTCCCCAACTTCTATCTGTTTACGTTTGCAAATCACATAACCGGAAAAGGACCCGCAAACCGGCATTTTCAAGTGTCCCGCGAAGCCCTGCGAAGCCTGCGGTAATGTTGCCGCAATTCCGGATCCAGACGCTCCACCGCATAGCTTAAAGTGACAGATGAACACTCCGGCACATGCGCATCGAGAAACCCTATAAGTTCACTCTGGTCACGCTTGCCGATCTCACGCAACATCCAGCCCACTGCCTTTCTCATAAGGTCATGACTATGCGGGAGCATACGTCGGCACACCGCCAGCGGCAGACCGAACTGCGCTCGCCTTATTGACGGTAGCATCGACACCACAGCAATCCTCTGCAGCCACAGATTGCCCGAATCAATCAGGCGATCTATCGCATCCAAAAGCCGGCCCGCAACTATCTCCTCACCAAGAATGTACGGTGCACTGAGATCTACAAGGTCCCAATTGTCAGCACGATGTCCGCGCGACAGATAAAAATCAGCTATATCCATCCGCCCGGCATCAGATCCGGCCTTGCGGTATCGCCTGACCAGAGCCAGAAAAGCCGCCAGCCTGAACTCATGAATCTTTTCATCGAGCATACCGTCTATTACCTCCAGAGACACGTTGCTGTAGTCCTGTGATATCCTGCGGTTATCCGGCACATAAAGCCCTATGAATACATCACCCTCGCCATATTCGCCGGGACCCGTCTTAAAGAAACGCGACAGAACGCTTATCCTCTCCGGCATGGCAGCGGCCATCAGGCGCGAGCGCCATTCCTGAGCGACGACACCCGTATTAACCGTTTCTTTTTGTATATCAATCCGTTTCATGCAATAGTCTTTCCAATGGAATAACATCAACCGTGGCCTGAGGACAATCCGGCCCTACCGACAGATAAAATCCGGCCTTGACCAGCTGCAAAGCCAGCGCCGGCTTACCCCTGAAACCATGAACTATCCACGGCTGCGAGGGCCTGACCCGCTTATGCAACGCAAGAATCTCCGCATAAGCCCTTACCACATGAAGCAATAACGGCTTGCCAAGACGCTCGGAAAGGGCCACATGACGCGTCAGCATCTCATGCTGCACATCCAGAGCGGGTCCACGCAATCGGTCCAGACCACACTCTCCGATCATCACCACCTGAGGATGTGAAGCCATCGTCTCCACCCATCCGAAATCCGGCTCATGATCCCACGGATGCACTCCGACACTATATAAGGCTCCATCTCGCATGACCATATCGCGATCAAGATTTATCACGGCATCCAGCGCCATGGGATCATGGGTGTGAATGTCGGCTACAGCAGGGATCATGGCACGGGGTCATATCCTCCTCCACCCCACGGATGGCATCGAAGCACACGCCTGACGGCAAGATACAGCCCCTTGACCGGGCCGTGGCGCACGATGGCCTCCATGGCGTATGCCGAGCATGTGGGCTGATACCGGCAGGAAGGCGGAAGCATGGGCGATATTACCATCCGGTAAAACCGTATGGGAAGCAGAAGCATAAACACACAGACCGCCCGAAGATACTTCATATCTTCTTGCTACCGTCATTCATCTCAGCCGCCACCGTTTCGACTGTGATCTGAGGAAGGAGCCTGCAAATCGCTTTCTCCACCTTATGATACGGGACCAATTGCGATGCCACGTATATGAAAGCCACATTGACCGTCATACCCTCTGGTAATTCCGGCAGCAGATGTCGGTTCAGGCGGAACGACTCGCGGATGCGGCGGCGCATGGTCACACGGTCTACGGCATGGCGCAGCCGTTTTTTAGGCACACTGATCAGAAACTGCACCTGTGCTCCATGCGATCGCTCACCTTTGGCCACAACCATACGCACGGGGAAAGCGAGCGCGCCCTTTCCCTTACGGGCAAAGAGCGCGTCAATTGCTGTAGACGAACAAAGCTTTTCGCTTTTATGCAGTTTCAGATTCGACGGCATCATGTTTCTTCAGTAGCAGTCGGAGCACCGTTCACCTCTGCAAGGTATTGATCCAGAGCGGCAGTGATGGACGGAGCCTTTACCGTGGGAGCTTCCATATCCAGCCTGAGCCCTGCGTCCTTTACGGCCTTGGCTGTAACGGCGCCGAAGCAGCCTATCCTGACATCGCCCTGCTGGAAATCAGGGAAATTCTTCAGCAACGCCTTGATTCCTTCAGGGCTGAAGAACAACAGCATGTCATAATTAAAATCATCGTTGGAGAACTCGTTGGGCACCGTGCGATACATCACGGCACGCGTATAACGCAGTTTGCTCTTCTCCAGTCCGGCAAGATTGTCCTTATTGACATCGCTCACCACAAAAAGGTAGTTTTCCTTATGATGCTTCTGCAACACCGGGATGAGATCATCAAATTTGCCAGTGGGGCCATGGAAAATCTTACGTTTGCGATAAAGTGTGTATTTCTGCAGATACAAAGCTATCGACTCGGAGGAGCAGAAATACTTCAGTGTGTCAGGCACCTGATAGCGCATTTCTTCGCTCAGGCGGAAGAAATGATCCACAGCGCCTTTCGATGTAAAGATAACGGCAGTGTAGTCTGGCAAGGATATTTTCTGCTGACGGAACTCCTTGGAGGAAAGGCCCTCTACTCTGATAAATGGACGGAAATCAAGTTCTACCTCATATTTTTTTTCAATGTCATAGTAGGGAGATTTGTCCGACTGAGGTTTGGGTTGTGAAACCAGAATCTTGCGAATGTTCAATCTTACGTGAATTAAGAGAGTTCTATACTAAAAAATGCTGTAGAGAAATAGAAATCACCGTCATCAAAGCTATTAGCGGTAGAATTTCAAGGGTGCAAAGATACAAAAAAAAGTAGAATAACGACAGCGGTCCCGAGTAAAAAATCCTAAAGGCTTTGATATGAAAGAAAATCCGCATCAACACAAACAGGCCTATACCACAGTATATGAACGCCATAGCCATGCCGGGATAAAACAACGCTCCCAAAGCCGGCAAAAGCAGCAACGGTCCCAGAACAGACTGGGTAGAGGAAAAGGCTCCGAGGAAAGAACGCATTCCGGCTATCGGCTGGACGGCAAAAGCATAGCCCACCGCCGCACATGCACTCCACTGAAAGACATACAGCACCGCACACAATCCCGCCAGCACCATGGAATTCCTGAAAAAATAAGGAGAATTCAGCGGTATCAGCCCTGTGTAATAACACCATGAAAAAAGCAACAGTCCCTCGCACACAAATGTCTGTGCCAGCAACGCCCACACAGCCAGCCGCTCGCGGTTTGTCCTCTCGGACGCATTTCCCGTCGGGCTATTGCGGTGACGCATGCTCAGATCCGTGAAAAACTGATGCCAGATGCCCGCCGCAGTCTTGAATCCCACTGATGCAAAAAGAAATGAGACCACTATCATGGCCAGCACTCCGGAATCATAGCCCGGCAACAGTGGCCGCGATACCGGCATCAGGCCAACGGCGGCAGTGTGTACTTCAGCTATATTCATTCAGCTCTAAGCGACTCTATATGATTTGCCATTATACGGATTGCTTCCGACGGCTCCGACACTTCAGTCCACAGATCCTCCGTCAGCCCGGTGTGTCGCATCATGTCACACGAGTCGGCATGGGCAAACTGGCTCAGCAACCCTGAGTAAAACCCGTCGATGTTAAGAATCACAACCGGATGCCTATACAGCCCCAGCTGACAGAGCGTCAGCAGATCCATCAGCTCGTCCATGGTGCCGATCCCTCCGGGAAGGGCGATAGCCCCTCGGCCCAACGACGCAAGCAATGCCTTGCGTTCATGCATGGTTTCCGTCACATGACACTCCGTCATTGCAGGATTGCACCATCCGCGATCGACCATAAAACGGGGAATCACACCTATGGCGCGTCCTCCGGCCGACAACGTGCCGCGCACCACCGCGCCCATCAGCCCGGCAGATCCGGCACCGGTCACCGTGGCCAGACCGCTTGCCGCAGCCAGACGCCCCAACTCTTCCGCCGCAGCCACAAATCTTGCCGGCGCTTCGGGAGAACTTGCGCAATAGACGGTCACCGCATCATTGACTGTTGTTGATTCAAACCTTGCCATATATCGTAGTTTGCATTATCTTGGAGCAGCCACGGCGATTTTACGTGAAGCCGTGTCGTGCAGACCTTCGGCAGTCTGTATGGTCGCCCTGTAGAGATAGATGCCGCGGTTCACACGCCTTCCGGCATTGTCCGTGAGATCCCATGTGAGAGGAGTGGAAGTGAACATGTCGCTGCGTCCGGTGGACTCTCCGCTCCACACAGGCTGTCCGAGCAGGTTATACACGGTCACGGTCACAGACATCCGCTGATCGGGCCGGTTGTGGCTCACATAGAAATTAGCGGCATCGTATGCCGGATTGGTGTCCGTGTAGACATCGAATATTCTGGGGGCCAGACCGGGCACCACATTCACGTCAACCGTCTCTTCGGCATAGTTTCCCGCCGTGTCCCACACACGAAGGCGCAAAGAGTGACTACCGGCAGAGAGAGCCGGCAACTGGTAGGCCACCGAACCTGACATTGCCCCGGCTGAAGCCACCGCATCGGGGGTGAAAAACTGCGCCACATCGAAGTATGTGGTACGTCCGTCGACCGTCAGCGACATCTGATGGCCCACGCCCGACGACGACAGATTCAACCCCACATCGTCCGACAGACGCGCTATGACCATCGGCGTCTCGTTCACATCATCACCCGAGGAGAAGCTCTCCTGATTGACAAGCATGGAGTGAATGACCGGGGGCACAAGGTCATCGGCCGCCGTCTCATCGAAACCGAACACATACAGATCGCGGCACAGACCCGAAGCATCACGCGAGTCACCGGACTCCGTCGAGTGAGCATAAAGATTCAGCGACGCAGGACGGAAATTGTCGGCAATATCGGAGGGCATGGTGACAGACATGGTGAAACGTCCGCCCTTCACTTCTCCGCCGGCCATGAACAGAAGCGAACCGTGCTGGTCAAATGTCACCTCCTTGCCGTCCTTACCGCGTCCGCGGGACGTGGTGGAATAATCCGCATCATACAGCGTGGCGGAGATCTGCCCATTGAAATCCGCCATGACACTTCCGTCCAGATCGCGCACCGAACCTGAAAGCGTCAGTTTCTCACGGGCTTTCAGGGTGATCTGCGCGTCGGCCGTGACAGTCTCGCCGTTGACAGACTCCAGAACGACATTTCTGGACGGCAACACCGTACGCAGGGCTGGATCGCCCATAAAGACAAACCGCAGCCGGTTGGTGTCATTGGTCAGACGGTTTTTGGCGCGTCTGTACACCTCGCCCATCGCATAATAATTCGACGAGCCGTCCAGACTGCTCAACTCCGTGCCAAAAGCCTTGCTCAGATCTCCGTTGGCCGATATGTACACCGGACGCAGAGCCGATATGCAGCCGATAAAGCCGCCGTCGTCGGTAAACATCAGCGTTTCGGCCGCAGAACGCACGTCGTTGTCCCACCTGAGAAAACTGCAAGTAGCCGCATAGCAGAACGGAATCCGCCGCAGATAGAACTGAGTGTTGATATCCGTGTAAGTGATCATATTGTCACCACACAAAGCCGTAGCCGAACCATGGCCTATATATGTCCATAGCATTGCACCGCTGTTGAGCAGGCGATAGAAGTCGGCGCGGGCCTGTGGATATGAGCCATTCTGCCATGCGTAGGCGTCTATATATACCTTATCGAAGAGCAGCTTCTCTCCTCCGTCATTCATTCTTATGGAGCGCTCCATAAGCTCGGTCTGATCCATGTGGACACCCTGATTGCCGTCGTCGGCAAGCATCAGTACACGGTTTCTCCAGTCCGAACGAGGCATATCCCGGAGATATGATTCGATCTTATCCACCACTTTTTCAGCTTCTTGTGCCGAAGTACACGGAATGCGTCCTACAGCTATACTCAAAAGATCATACCCAGGGCGCTGGCCCGAACCGTCCTCAAGAAAGGCAAAATAATCGTCGGTAGAATAGGAATTACTCTCCTGAAGACTCTGGGCGCTGACCCACAACGGCATGGGCGACGCAAGACTACGGCCCACACCGGTTATGCCCCGGTTGTCAAACGTGCCCTTTCCAAGCATCAGTGCGTAACGCAAAGAGGGCTGCTGCGCCACCCCGCGGTCATAAAACATTTTCAGGCAACGCCGTAGCGCGCCAGGATCAAACGATCCCGAGCCGAACTCATTGAACACGGACTCTATGTCTATCACATGCACCTGCATTGGATCCACCGCATCATTACGGTGAATATCGGCCAGACGTCCGGCCGCCGCCATATAGGCGCGTGGAGCGAATATCACCATATCGGCATTGCCGAGAGCATGCAGGTTCTGATTGGACACATTCGCTACAAATTCAGGCTTGGGCATGGGCGACGACTCAGACCATACGGCATAGTGCCTTATGCCGCTGTAAAGGTTGCGCCATGCGCAATAAGACGAATGCTCCATCATGGTGATCTTTGCCGGATCCGTCACATCCCAGACCCGGATGCCGCTGACAGCTCCGCCGGAAACACCGCCTACCGCCACCGATGCCGAAGGCGTCTGAAAATCGAGCACACCGCCGGAAGGCATCTGCAGCCGGCGTTCATACATGACACGCAGATAATTCAGACTTGCCAGCGAGACAGAACCGCTGCAGTTATACGTGACTTTCACGTTCAGAGCATTGGCATCGGGTATGAAGTTCTTGGTAGTTGTGGCCATATTGCCGTAGTGTTCGGCATTGTTCACCGCATCAATACGGTCGGCGCTACCCACACTGAAATCAGTGCCGTTGGCCGACATGGACACCGTAGACGACGAAATGGCTTTCGCCACAAAACTGCAGGTGATATATACGCGTGATTCCGGCACCCGGTCCGTCAGCGTGAACGGAAATGACCGGGAGCGTGTATGATTGAAATCTTCGCCGACCATAAGCTGTCCGGTTCCTCCAGGCGAACTTAGCTCCTGCTCATGCACCAGAAGTTCCATGCACGACGTGTCTCCTATCTCTGCCGGCACACCTCCGGTCTCTATAGCCCGCGGCTCCACGTGGGGGGCTTCTGTCAAAAAGTAATAGCCGAGCTGAGTATATGGATTCCTTTCATGCTCAAGCGTCGATGACGTGCGCATGATCTTACGCACAGGCCCGACGGCATAGAACACAATGCCCTTTGAAGTGACGGCACTCTGGACCAGAGGGAGGTCGTCGACATAGTTTCCCTGAAGCAGGACATCGCTTATAGGCGTCGCTCCGTAACCGTAGATCCTCACGTTGTCCGGATTGGAAAATCCCCATGCCCCGAGCTGCTGTCGGGTAATAAGGTGCATGCCAGTCTCTGACACGCTGACTTTCACCCACTTCCCGTCGGCAAGCACCGACGACGGGGCATATGTATCTGCCGGAAACGCCAACGCGGCCTGACCGGACACCACAGACGCGACAAGCGCCATGACAATTCGGATATATCCTGTTATACGGAGAGCTCTCATACGCCGTAAATAACGCTGGCAAATGGCGATTTATTGCACCACACCGTCCACAAGACGGATCACGCGGTCAGACTCAGCGGCCAGGGATTCGTCGTGAGTCACAATCACAAACGTGTGGCCGCGGTCACGCCGCAGATCAAAAAACAAGCGGTGCAGCTCGGCGCGGTTATGCGAATCAAGCGATCCGGACGGTTCGTCGGCAAGCACCACAGACGGATTGTTGATCAGCGCCCGGGCCACAGCCGCGCGCTGGCGCTCACCTCCGCTAAGCTCCGCCGGGCGATGGCCCGCACGGTCTTTTAGACCGAGGTATTCTATCAGCCCCATTGCACGCCGTATGCTCTCGGCATGGCCGGCGCCGCCGATCATGGCCGGAATGGCAACATTTTCCACCATGGTAAACTCTGGCAAAAGGCGATGAAACTGAAACACGAAACCGATATGACGGTTGCGAAAAGCGGCCAGACGGCTCTCTGAAAGCCTGAAAATATCCTCGCCGCCGATGTCCACCGACCCCGCATCAGGCCGTTCGAGCGACCCCATGATCTGGAGCAGCGTTGTCTTGCCGGCTCCGCTCGGACCGACAATCGACACAATCTCACCTTTTTCCACCTCCAGACTCACTCCGCGAAGCACTGAAAGACGGTCGAATTTCTTGTATATATCGGTCACTTTTATCATCTTGACCGCAAAGTTACGCATTTTCCAAAGAAAATTAGTAACTTTGCTATCTAATTGCACACGTATATACAATCACACTGAATATGAAACTGAAAACTATCCTGCGCTCATTTTTTATGGCGGCCATCATGGCTGTCGCAGTCTCCGCATCAGCTGAAAAACTGCCCGACGCAGTTCTGCTCAAGCCCGACGGCAAAGAGATACTCGCATCCAAACTCACAAACAAGGGCAAGCCGATGATCATAAGCCTTTGGGCCACTTGGTGCAGACCATGCAGGCAGGAACTGGACGCCATCGCTCCGAAACTGGAGCAGTGGCAAAAGCAAACCGGCGTCAAAATGGTCATAATCAACACCGAGGGCATCGACAGCAAAGACGCCGTGATGAAAATGATCAACGAAAAAGGCTGGACCGGCTACGAACTGCTATTTGCCAAGGACAACTCACTGGCCCAGAAACTTGGAGTGCGCGGCATACCGTTCATGATCTATCTTGACGGCAAAGGAAACGTGGTCGACACCACCACCGGTTTCGCTCCGGGATCGGAAAACCATATAATCGAAAAGTTGCTTGAAATAACCGGAAAGAAAGCAAAGAAATGACCAGCAACCTGATGTTTGATCTCGGCGGGGTGATCATGGACATTGACCGCGACCGCTGCGTACGTGCATTTCAGAATCTCGGAATGACCGATGCCGACTCGTTTTTCGACGCCTACCGACAGCGCGGACCGTTTCTGCAGCTTGAAAGCGGCGAACTCGATCCAGACGCTTTCCGCCGCGAGATACGCAAACTGATACCCGAAGAAGTAACCGACGGGCAGATCGACGCAGCCCTGTGCAAATTTCTGATCGGAATACCCTCACACCGACTCGACACCCTGCGCAGACTCCGCGCCGACGGCCACAAGGTATGGCTGCTCTCCAACACCAACCCGATCATGTGGCACCGGTTTATCCTGCCGGAATTCACAAAACAGGGCCTTGACATCAACGCCTACTTCGACGGCACGGTCACCTCCTTCGAAGCCGGGATGTGCAAACCCGACAGCGCCATCTATCTGTATGCGCTCAACAAATTCGGCATAAGCGCGGAGGAAACCACATTTTTCGACGACGGAGCCGCCAACATTGCCGCAGCCGAAGCCCTCGGCATCAAAGGAGTGCTCACCAACGGACTGAACTGAACAAATTAGCCTGTCCGCCGTGCGCTATATTGCTACCATAGGGACATTTGACGGTGTGCACCTCGGCCACCGCCATCTGCTCGGCCAGCTCAAAGCCGAAGCCATGAGCAGGGGTATGAAACCTCTGGCCGTCACATTCACATCACACCCGCTTTCGGCCATAAGGCCGGAAATGATACCGCCGGCACTCAGCACACCCGAAGAACGCATAGCCGACATACAGGCCCTCGGCATAGACACTCTGGCACTGGATTTCACTCAGGAGTTGCGCAGGCTCACGGCGGCCGAATTCCTGACGATGCTTCGCCGGCGCCATCAGGTGCATGTCGTGATGCCCGGATTCAACAACCGCATCGGCTCAGACAGAATCCACGGCATCGACCAGTACACAGACGCAGGCATCCGCGCCGGCGTTGAAATCCTTCCGGCGTCATCCAGACGCCCCGGGCCTGAAATAAGCTCATCGGCCATCCGCAAGGCCATCGCCCTGGGAGACATGGACGAAGCGGCCGAAATGCTCGGCCATCCGTACCGCATCACAGGCACGGTGGTCCACGGACAAGCCATCGGACGCACCATAGGTTTCCCTACAGCCAACATACTCACTCCGGCAGACATCGCCATTCCCGGGCCGGGAGTCTATGCCGCCGACACAGCCGACGGCCACAGGGCCGTGGTCAACATCGGCACACGTCCCACAGTGACCGACGGCAATCCGGCCCCAGCCACCACCATCGAAGCCCACCTGCTTGACTTCAACGGCAATCTGTACGGCTCCACGCTTACACTGTCATTTATCCGCCGACTGCGCGATGAACGCAAATTTTCATCCATAGACGATCTCAAACGCGCCATACAGGCCGACACCGTGTCTGCACGACTCATCTAAAATCCACGAAAAAATCCAAGCACAGGCTTGGACGGTTCATCTATTTTATATAACTTTGCCATTGACGGTGACTGGACCTTGGAAAGCATGGTGCGCATCACTGCCGGCCAGTTCAAATCAACAATATAGACACACCTCCATGCGCCTGCCATCCATACTGAACCTGCGCGGCTCCACACAGTCAGCCCTGCTAAAACGCAACATACTCGCGTCCTTCATGCTCAAAGGCGTCAGCATCCTCATATCCTTCTTCATCGTGCCGCTGACGATCGACTTTGTCAACCCAACGCAATACGGCATTTGGCTCACCCTCAGTTCACTGCTGGCCTGGTTCAGCTTCTTCGACATCGGCCTGTCACTCGGATTCCGCAACCGGTTCGCACAGGCCAAAGCAAAAGGCGAATTCCGACTCGCACGCGAATACGTGTCCACGACATACGCCACACTCTTCGTTCTGGCCATGGCCATGCTTGCCATCACGCTCACCGTAAACCACTTTCTCGACTGGAGCTCAATCCTTAAGGTCGATCCGTCATACGGCAGCGAACTGTCACAGGTTTTCGCCATAATGATCACCTTCTTCGGCATCAATTTAGTGGCACAGACTTTCTCTTCAATGGTCACGGCCGACCAGCATCCAGCCATCTCATCCGCCATACAGGTCAGCGGGCAGGCCATAGCCATTATCCTTATCTTCGCGCTCACCCGCTCTGCCGCCCCCGGATCGCTCGTGACGCTGTCGCTCATCTACTCCGGCGCGCCGGTGGCCATGCTTCTGCTCGCCACGGCCGTTATGTTCGCCACATCCTACCGCGCCTACGCCCCGTCCATATCAGCCATACGCCCGCGCCTGATCAAATCCATTCTCGGCATCGGAGGACAATTCTTCATCATCACCACCTCCATGCTCTTCATATTCCAGCTGATGAACGTGATCATATCACGCAACATCGGGCCGGACGCGGTGACCGAATACAACATAGCCTACAAATACCTCAACAGCGTCTACATGATAGCTGTGCTCATCCTCAACCCGTTCTGGTCGGCATTCACCGACGCCTACACCCGGGGAAATCTCGAATGGATGCGCCGGATGCTGCGCAGACTCGAGATGCTCTGGCTCGTCGCCATCCCGCTGGTCGGCATCCTGCTGCTCGCCGCCCCATGGTTCTACAGCATATGGATCGGCCGGTCGGTCACGGTCAGCCCTTCGATCAGCGTGTCCGTGGCGGTATACACCCTGCTGCTCATGCTCGCCAACATCTACATGTACCTGATCAACGGCACCGGCAAAGTACGCATCCAGCTCATCATCTACCTGACCTTCGCCATCATCTCCTACCCGATCATGAATTTCTCATGTGCGCGATGGGGCATCCCCGGACTTCTTATAGTCCCCGCCACCGTCTATCTATGCCAGGCCCTTCTCGGCCGCATCCAGCTCCACCGCCTGATCAACAACACCGCCACCGGCCTATGGGACAAATAGTCAGTATATTATAATCAACACAACAACCAACAGGAACACCCCTCTACTCAACTCTCCCAATTATTCATTATGATCAAAATCGCATTCGAAGGAGGCCTTGGAAACCAGATGTTTCAATATACCATGGGACGTTATCTGCAATTGAAATTCAACGAACCCGTCACCTACGATATATCCAGATATATCTTCGAGAATGATGAAATACGCGATTTTGAGCTACTTAATTTCAACATGGATCCATCATGGAGCAAGGCTCCATCAGATAAAAGCCGCCAAAAGCGTTTCGGCATCTCATACCTGGCATATTGCGCCTTCACCTGGATATATCTTAAGCTCAATGCCGACAGATTCCTGCACTATAAGCCATTACGCTTACCAAAGACCTATAACGCAATTATCAACCGGCTGGGTCACTATCGAGTCCATTTCAATAATTACGAAACTCCACGCAGATATTCATGGACCAAAACCATCAATGTACGCGGCATGTGGTTCTGGATGGACATGGCACGCGAAATGCGGCCTATAATAAAAAATGAACTGACCGTCAGGACTCCGATATCCGATCTTAACCGGAACACTCTCGACATGATCAGATCCACAAATTCCGTAGGTGTCCACATACGCCGTGGCGACTATGTCAAATTGGGCCTTATAGTCTGCGACATAAACTATTATCAACAGTGCATCCGCCGGATGGCGTCAGAATTAAAAGACCCTGTCTTTTTCATTTTCTCTGACGACATAGAATGGGTCCAGGAAAACCTAAACATCCCGGACGGCATATCAGTCATATACGTCGACAACAACAATTCGTCCTCCGACGACATGCGGCTGCTAAGCAACTGCGCCCATTTCATCATGAGCAATAGCACTTTCAGCTGGTGGGGAGCGTTTCTCGGCGATCATCCAGACAAAAAAGTCTATGTGCCGAGATACTGGACACACAGAAATCACCAGAGCCTGTTTGCCCTTCCTGAATGGACCATTATCGACAACCGCAATTTATGAAAGCACCACATGTAACGGTAATAATACCGACCTACAACAGAGCGGAATCTTTCGTACGCACCCTGCATGAGCTGATGGAATCATCCGCCGTGCGGCCAGATTCGGTAATTGTCGTGGACCAGTCGCAGACTCCCGATATCCGGGACGCAATTGCCGGACAATGCGCCAAATACCCGAATGTCAGATACATCTTTATCCCACAGCCTTCGCTGACCAAAGCGCGCAACACAGGCATAGACGCCGCCACGACCACAGACGTAGTGATATTCATGGACGACGACGTGGATGTAAGGCCCGACACAATAGCTACAATCAAGAAACTGTTTACGGCTTCTGATCTGGCCATGATAGCCGGCATAAACGAAGGAGAGAAATTCATCCGGCGCAATTCCCCGTTAGGGCTGTTTTTCTGCCGGTCATCACATAAAAACCGATTCATCGGCCATGTCACAGGAGCTGTCTACGGCAGATTCCCCATACGTATGACACAGCCGGTGGAAACACGCTGGGCAATGGGATTCTTCTTTGCCGTGAGAATGAGCGTCATCCGGCAGTCACAATCAAAATTCGATGAAAATCTGCAATCCTACGCTTATGCGGAAGACCTCGATTTTTCCCACCGTATATATCTGGCGGCAAAAAAATACGGCATGCGGTGCATTATCACACCCGAAGTCGTTGTGAAACACAACGTATCCACAGAATACCGTACACCGACCGGAAAAACCATCTACATGATCATAGCCCACCGCAGATACCTTTCACACAAGCTGTTCGGCACCCGAGCGAGCCGCATGGCCTGCACATGGGCCGACATAGGCGACATATTCTCCGACATAATGCACCTGCGCTCTCCGCTTTGCAGGCTGCGCGCGCTAATTTTCACCCACAGACACAAGACGGACATCCGTGCCGGCCATTTCCACTATGACGAATTCATGTAACAACAGACGCCGTATAGGCATACTCACATACCATCGCGCTGAAAACTACGGCTCCGCGCTGCAGGCCTACGCACTGAACGCAGCGATACGTGACATGGCGCCGGAAAACACTGAAGTCCATACAATCGACTACATCCCGCCTGCGCAACAACGACTCTATCATATCTTCCATCCGACTCGCGGTATCATGGACCTGGCCCGTAACATCCACAGTCTCGCACACTGCCGCAGCCTTCGGAAAAAGAAACGCCATTTCAACAGCTTCATCAGCCGCAACATCCCGTTAAGCCCGTTTCACGGCACTGACAAAGCCCGCATCATACCGCTGCTCAACGAATATGACATACTGATATGCGGCAGCGACCAGATATGGAACATGAACTGCTTTGACTTTGACCGCATATACACACTCCACGGCATACACGGACCGGCAAAAATAGCCTATGCACCCTCTCTGGGGCTCAGCAGACTCTCTTCCGAGCAAGAGAAAACGCTCCTGAACGATCTGTCGGAATTCAGCCGCATAGCCACACGCGAACCGACCGGTGCATCGTATTTATCCGCCCTTCTCAAACGTCAGGTATTCAATACATGCGACCCGACAATGCTGATTTCAAAACAGCGCTGGCTTGACATTGCCAATCAGGCAGACATCAAGATTCCTGACAAAGGATATATTTTAAGCTACTTCATCGGCAATATCGACGGAATGCGTCAATTTTCCGCTCGCATAAGCCGTGAATCCGGAATGAAAGAAGTCGTCATCATAAAAAACCTCCGTGACATATGCTCCGGGCGCACCCGTCGTCTGGACGCTGGACCTGCCGAATTCATCAGCCTTATTGCCAACGCCGGCATGGTGATAACCGACTCGTTTCACGCCACAATATTCAGTCTGATTTTCCACAGACCATTCTGGGTTTTCACCGACGTACTCGACAATTCAAAGCCCAACGCCCGGATCATGGACATACTCTCAATGGCCGGCATGCCAGACCGAATGCTCACCCCCGACACCCATGCCCGGGCCGACCGGAACGCTCCTCTGGATTTTGCCGATGCAGACCGCAGGCTCGCGACATACATAAACCAAAGCCGTCAATGGCTTTCAGACGCATTGTCACTATGATCCGGCTTATCGAAACCCCCGAACAATGCTGCTCCTGCGGTGCATGCTCCTCTGCCTGTCCGCAGCAAGCCATCACGATGACGCCCGACAGCCATGGGACCGTTTTGCCTCGGATCGACCCGGAAAAATGCATTGATTGCGGACTATGTGTGCGCACATGTCACTTCAAAGGTCCGAAACTGCAGGCCCCCGTCGCCACCTACGCGGCGCAACGCGTATCGAAGGAAAAGATCAGTCTCAGCGCATCCGGAGGAATGTTTGCCGTTATGGCCGAACATATCATCAACAGCGGCGGAACCGTGTTCGGCTGCGCCATGCCAAAAGACAACTCCGGCAATTTCTCACCCGAAATCGTCGAATGCGACTCCATGGACCGGCTCAATGATCTGCTCGGATCAAAATATCTGTTCAGCGACACCGGTTCCAGCTATCGGCGTGTACGCACTCTGCTCAATCAAGGCAAAACAGTGTTTTATTCCGGTCTCCCGTGCCAGATCGGAGGACTTTTAGGCTACCTCCGGCATCCATACCCCAATCTTATAACGATCGATATAATCTGTCACGGCGCGCCCGTGGCGCCAATATTCAACTCTTATATCCGCCACCTCGAATCCTCAAAAAAAATCACAGTCCACGACTTCCGTTTCCGGGTCAAAAACAAGGGCTGGGGCCTTTATTATTATTATTATTATTATACAGATAGCCACGGAAACCGACTCAACAAATGCGCTGAATACATCCATTCGATCTACTATCGTCTTTTCTTGTCCGGAGCAATCTACAGACCCTGCTGCTTCAGATGTCCCTATGCCGGGCCACAGCGCATAAGCGACATAACCGTCGGCGACTGCTGGGGCATCGAAAAAGAACATCCCGACTGCGGCTCCATCATGGATTTCAAAGACGGAGTGTCATCCGTCATTGTCAATTCCCCACGCGGAGCGGAACTGCTGCAAAGCTGCCGCGACGCTCTGAAGATATATCCCGTGGACTATTCTTCCATCCGCAAGTACAACGCACAGCTCAAAGCTCCGGTCCGGAAGCCTGCCGACTATCAGCTATACATGGACGCCTTTGCACGCCAAGGCTATAAAGGAATCATCAGATGCTACTTCCGCCCTTCACGCTGGCCCTATCTTTTCAAGGAATCGGTCGGACGGTTTGTGAAACGTAAAATACTGCATATACAATGACCCCTGCCTGTCACCTTCATAGATATTCATCCAGATCTGACAGATTCTTATATCTGCTCTACATATTCTGTCTGCCTTTAGGCCGTGTGTTCATACGGCCCGAAGGCCTGCCGACCACTCTAACGGTCATGCCCTTGAGCTCTATCATAATGCTTATAGGCGTCGCTGCACTGTGTCTGCGCCGTGGAAAACTGCCTTTCACTCCCAGACTCGGCTTTTTCTATGCCTTGTATGCCTTCATGGTCATATATTCGCTGGTAGCGGCTTTCATCGTGTCTACCGACACTCCCGTCTCACACAACACGTCCGTTATCCTGGCCCCGCTGGAAAACATAGTGCTCTACTTTGTCGTATTGCTCTCTCTGTTCTACAACTACTACTTCCTTTCATACGTCTATCCCGTTCAACGGCTTTTTCCGATATTCGACGCATCATGCGTCATGGTGATAGCCATGGGCTACATACAGCTGGGCGCACTGTTAGGTGCAGGTGCGCTGGTCTCTCTCTACAGTTTTCTTGGCGGCATACTTGCGGTAATGCCTTTGGACATACTTATACGCATGGAGCGCGGCGTAACGTGTTTCGGAGCCGAACCTTCGTCAATGGCATTGTACTGCTTCATCCTTATCCCGTATCTGATCGCATCAGTCCGACTGCAGAAACGCCGCCGGACCGGACACATTGTGCTTCTGGCCATGCTTTTGCCATTGCTCGTATCCTCCAACAGTTCCTCCGTAATCATTCTCCTGTGCATGACCGGCATAAGCTCGTTCATCTATTTCTTTAAAAAGCGACTTATAAAATGGATCATCGCCGGAGCATTTGTCACAGGAGCGATCGTGACGTCAATGTATGCCATCGATGCCCCGCAATCCATCAGCAAAAACATGTCGACAGATGAGAAAAGTTTCGAATATATCACATACGGAAAAATTGTAGACCGCAAAAACTATTCCACCATGATGAGATCATCCACTCTTGCGGTCAACATGAAACTGTTCTACACATATCCCGTCACCGGGGTGGGACTCGGAGTGCAGGGTGTATTTTACAACCAGTATGTCCCATCATGGACAAAACGGTCCGACGAAGTCAAAACGCTGATGAAAAGCTCAAGCCCCCTTTCCAACGGCGGTGGAAGTTTTTTCCCCATCATGCTGAGTTCGTTCGGAATAATCGGAATAATCGTATTCACAATCTTTTTATTAAAATACCGGAAATCGGCATCATCGTCCGTAATCTCATCTGACATGATGGTCCGATGCATCTGGAATATCAGCATTCCAGCCATCATTCTCGCCTTGTGGTACGTTGCAAGTCCTAAACTCAACGAATCCATGATTTTCATTATAAGCTTAGCTGTCATCACAGCCGCCCGTAGCAACTCCGGTCCAATCGAACGCAACACATATCGCCGATGATCCGATTCATATTTTATTCCAATTTTCTGAATCCCCACCAGTATCCGATAGGTGAAGAACTGTTTCGTCTCACAGGCGGCCGGTATCGTTTCATCGAAACCGAAAAAATGCCGGATGCATTTCATCGTGGGGGTTACCCGGATTATTCCGGCACGCCATGGCTCATACGCGCATGGGAATCACAGAAGGAGTCCGATATGGCCGAGCGCATGGCCCTTGATGCCGACGTAATGATGTTCGGCGGAACATATCCCTACCACATCATTACCCGACGGCTCAATCAAGGGAAGATCACACTTCAATACTCCGAGCGATGGTTCAAGCGCGGACTGATAAATCTTCTTTCTCCACGTCTCATATCATTGCAACTGCATTATCATCTCCTGCGATATTCAAAAAAGCCGCTTTATCTGCTTTGCGCCAGCGCATTCACCGCATCCGACATGTATGCCATGCACTCGTTCCGCGACAAAGCGTTCAGATGGGGCTACTTCCCGAAAGTTGCAGACAAAGCCGACGACAAAGAAAGCGTTTTTGAGAGTTTTCGTGACATATCGAAAATACGGTTAATGTATGTGGCCCGGTTCTTGAAATGGAAACATCCGGAAATGCCCGTCATATTTGCTCATCAACTCAAAAGCCAAGGAATAGATTTCGAACTCAACATATTCGGCTCCGGAAAACTGCGACCCGGAATCGAAACACTGATAAATGACCTGAATGTGGCCGACTGCGTAAATCTCCGTGGCAACGTTCCCAATGACGAGATACACCGCCAGATGCGGAAACACCATATCCTGCTGTTCACCTCAGACCGCAGCGAAGGATGGGGCGCTGTGGCAAATGAAGCTATGGCCAACGGTTGTACTGTCGTAGGCTCCGACCGGATCGGATCCATACCATATCTGATACGACATCAGGAAAACGGTCTGATTTTTAAAGACCGAGACCAGGCAGATTTTAACTGCAAAGTCATGTCACTCGTCTCTGACATGGCATATTGCGAACGCCTTGCGCGCAAAGCCTACGAAACGGTTACGCAAGAATGGTCGCCGTCGGTCGCAGCCAAACGCCTGCTCACCTTAACCGACAGTCTCATTGACGGACGGCCCACCCCATACTCCGACGGCCCATGCTCCATCGCGCCCGTCAGCCGTCATCCCCTAATAGACACCTTAATATAACCAACAGCCATGAAAATACGGTTTTACACACTCCTCTATGCCGACTTATCCGAATCCAGGCAATTACAAGGGAAAAAACGAAGTGCCCGGCAACGTATCGCCATTTTCATAAAAAATGCCATATTGCTTGACAAATCTCTACGGGCCACAAATCCTGAATGCGGCAGCCTGACAATACTCACCAATCATATCGAACTCATATCCGACATTATTGATGAATGCGGCTATACAGGTATAAATGTCATTCAGATTGATTTCTCACTGCCAGTGCCAGCAGGAATACCTTTTTATTCCGCCCATTACAAAATTGATGCCTTCAATTACTTCGCATCACTGCCCGATGACCAGTACTCCGTCTTACTTGACAACGACATAGTATTCCTGCGTCCGCTACCGCAGACATTTTACGAAATAACAGAACGACGCATCCCCCTATGCTACCACCTGCCTGTGGGCGATTGCGACAAAATGATGGCTGACTGCAGAAAAATATCATCGGACACCGACGTGCCCACCTGGACCGGAGGAGAGCTATGGGGGGGGGTAAATCACTTCTATTCAAAGCTTTATAAAGAATGTTTATCTGTAACTTCCTCATATTTCAGCGTGATCGACAATAATTTTTTCCATATCGGAGATGAGATGCTGACTTCACTGGCTTTCGCCAGGATGAAAAACCGCGGACTTGAATATCTCGATGCCGGCATGTATCGTTTCATTCACCGTTACTGGGGCATGCACGAACGTCAGCCCATCCAGCACTTCAACCCCGTATTGGCCCATTTGCCAGCCGACAAGGTCTGGATCTCTGAATCCGGCATAGACAATAAACCTTTTGTGCCATCCGAATTCATTGCCCGTTACAACAGACACCTCCGCCTGTTCAGATTCTTAAACAAGATACGAAACGCCATAAAAATATAATGCCGCGACTCTTACAAATAAACGTCACTTACAAATATGGATCCACCGGCCGGATAGCCGACTCGATCGGCGATCTGGCAATCTCACATGGATGGGAATCATGGATAGCATACGGGCGAGAACTTAGCTCTGCAAAAGGGAGCAAATCCCATATCATCAGAATCGGGAATGAAACCGACATCTATCTCCACGGACTGCAGTCCAGAATATTCGACCGACACGGACTGGCATCAAAAAAAGCCACCAGTCGGCTCATCGAAACAATCAAAGATATAAATCCGGACATTATCCATCTCCACAACATACATGGATATTATCTGAATTATCCTATACTGTTTGAATTCCTGTCGGCCACAAACACACCAGTGATATGGACTCTGCATGATTGCTGGCCTTTCACCGGACATTGCGCATATTTTACATTCAACAAATGCGAAAAGTGGAAATCACTCTGTGCCGGATGCTCAAATCTGAAAGCCTATCCGACATCCTTGCTTTTCGACAACTCCGCCAATAATCACAAGCTGAAGCGACAGGCATTCACATCCGTTGGCGACAGACTCCTTCTTGTACCCGTATCCAACTGGCTGAATGACATAGCGCATCAGTCTTTCCTGAAAGACTGCCAGTCTGCAGTGATCCACAACGGCATCGACCCCGAGATCTTTCACCCGCATGATGCCAGACAGCAAACCGACGACAGCCGACAGATGATCCTCGGCGTGGCCAATGTATGGGAACCACGAAAAGGGCTGACAGACCTTATCAAACTCGATAGCATGATTGACCACACCAGGTTTCGGATCACCATCGTCGGATTGTCGGCCGACCAACTGAAGAAACTCCCTCCCTCCATCATCGGCATACAGCGCACACAAGACATCCATGCACTGGCCAGACTGTATGCCGAAGCGACCGTATATGTGAATCCCACCTATGAAGACAACTTCCCGACGACCAATTTGGAAGCTCTTGCATGCGGCACTCCTGTTGTCACCTACAATACCGGCGGAAGCCCTGAAGCCGTCGACCCGTCGACAGGAGCAGTTATAACTCCCGGCGATCTGCCCGGTCTTCTAAAGGCCATTGAACACTTTGCAGACACGCCTGATAAAGAATCTCTGTCAAAAGCCTGCCGCCACAAGGCCGTGACCATGTTTGACCGCAGAGAATGCTATCAGAAATACTTCGACCTTTACATGTCGTTGCTTAAATAACGCGGATCGGCAGAGAAATATCCCACCTACATATCCTGCAAAACTTTTCGGGCGGTCATTTTAAGACCGCCCGAACTATTTCTGAAAAGAAGCTTTATAGGGTAACTATAATATTAATATAAAAATTTTTTCATCAAAATAACACATCCTTTTGATAAAATACAATATTTAACTATCTTTGTATATTAATTAGATAATTTTTGTAATGCTTATTCAGAAATAGTCAATCTCTTTTCTCAGACTCACGTTAAACAGACACATGGGCTTCAGATATTAACACCGAAAAATCTTTCAGCCATGACCATATCGATAGTCACCGCCACCTTCAATAGTGCCGCGACAATAAAAGATGCCATGCAGAGTGTCTTGAACCAGACATTCGGCAATTGGGAGCATATAATTGTCGACGGAGCATCCACAGACGGCACAATGGCGATTGTAAAAGAATATGAACCGCTTTATAACGGACGTCTGAAATACATCAGCAAACCTGATAAAGGGATATATGAAGCCTTTAATACAGGCATTGAAATTGCATCCGGACAAATAGTAGGCATATTGAATTCCGACGATTTCTTCACATCAGACGATGTGCTCTCTCATCTGCACGACGCACTGGAAAACCATCCGGAACTGGACGCTGTGTACGGCGATGTTCACTATATCAATGCCAAGAATCCGAATAAGTGCATACGCTACTACAGTTCCGCCGGATTCCGGCGCTGGAAAATGTTTTTCGGATTCCAGCCGGCACATCCTTCATTCTATTGCCACAAGCACATCTACATGCGATTCGGGGCTTTTGACACAAATTTTCCGGTCGCTGCTGATTTTGAGAATCTCCTGAGACTTATTTATATCCACCGGATCAAAACACTATACATTCCTGTAGACTGCGTGACCATGAGAGTCGGTGGCGCATCCACATCAGGACTCAAAAGCCATGTACATATACTACGTGATCACCTTAAAGCATACAGCAAAAACGGTGTAAGATCAAACATCGTATTTGACTGCTCCCGCTATATATTCAAAATATGCTCTATCATGATCCAGCGCCTTTTTCCGGTAAATAATCCAACAACGACATACGCGGAGCATTGATGCCCTGAAACTTCAACATTGAACAATCGGTAGTGTCACTACAAGGACATCAAGCCGCCACGGTGTTAGGGATTTCCATACGGTAAGGTTTAAGCGGATGACTCTTATCTCCCCTATCCGATTAAATATTGCGGAGTCTTGAACAGTACTTGCACAAAAAGTCGTATATTTGTCATCAGATTTCGAAAAACAAAAAGCAACACCACAAATCTGGCATTGCATTACACTCACATAGTACCGCCCAATACTCATAACCCATACCCCATAAACAATGCAACGATTTGTCCTTACTCTGGATCTGGTCGACGATCCCGGCCTGATCGAACGGTATCTGGAAGCACACCGCAATATCTGGCCGGAAATTCCTGCCGGCATACGTGAGGTCGGCATCACCGGCATGGACATATACCGTGACGGCAACCGCCTTGTCATGATCATGCAGATGCCCGACTCCATCGACCGCGACGCGGCCATGGAGCGGTTGGCCACTCTGCCCCGTCAGGCCGAATGGGAAGAGTTTGTCGGACAATTCCAGCAATGTGATCCCGGATCGACTTCCACCGGAAAATGGCGCCAGATGAACCGGATATTCGAACTCCCTTCTCCACACAACACCTCCAACAACAATAACAACGACGACCATGGCAAATAAAAAAGTTTTCGTCAGCGGCTGCTACGATATGCTCCACAGCGGCCATGTGGCCTTTTTCAAAGAAGCCGCCCGCTACGGCGACCTCTACGTAGGCATAGGTGCCGACTCCACCATCGAGCAACTCAAAAACCGCAAGACGGTCTACTCTGAAAAAGAACGTCTCTACATGGTGAAATCCATACGTTACGTTACCGAAGCATACATCAACCCCGGATCAGGCATGATGGATTTCGTGGAAACAGTCGACCGCGTCAAACCGGACATCTTTGTGGTCAACTCCGACGGCGGATCCGACACCAAGCGCCAGTTCTGTGCCGAACGCGGCATAGAATACATCGAGCTCGAGCGCGTACCCGACGCCGGACTCGAAGCTCGCAGCACCACATCGCTGCGCAAAGGCGTGACATCGCATCTGCCCTATCGCATAGACCTTGCGGGCACTTGGATCGACCAGCCATACGTGAGCCGCTACGGAGCCGGATGGGCACTCACCGTGAGCATCGAGCCGACAATAGAGTTCATGGAACGCGGCGGCATGAGCACATCCACACGCAATGCGGCAAAAAAAATATGGCCATACGAGCTGCCTAACTACAACGAGGAGATGATGGCGCGCCTGCTCTTCTGTTTTGAAAACGACCCCGAACGCGACGGCCACATATCCGGCGCACAGGACGCCATAGGCATCTGTATGAGCGGACTTAACCGGCATTTCTACGACAACCACTTCTGGCCCGAGCGCATCGAATCTTACCACGACGAGGAAACACTCTCATGGCTGGAAAGCCACCTGTGTCTGGTGGAGATGTTCCCGCGCCGCAAAGGATGCTCCGTAGTCGCCGGCATGGATATAACCCCCGAAAAAGTCCGGGCGCTGACATCGGCCGCCGACCGTTGCTGGCAAGCCATCATGGAACGCGACCTCAATGGATTCGCCGCCGCCTTCTCCGATTCGTTCAACGCACAGATAGCCATGTTTCCGGCCATGATGGCCGAAGGCGTGGAGGAACACATCAGCCGATGGAAACCGCAGTCTCTCGCCCACAAAATGTCGGGAGCAGGTGGCGGCGGCTATCTGGTGCTGGTCATCGACGGCCCTGTGCCCGAAGGCGCCATACCCGTCAAGATCCGCCGCAAAGACAGCTTCTGACAGAGACTAAACATCTTTCAGCCTATCACTCCGCTCTGCGCGTACAGCCGGCCCGTCTCATCGGAGTCCAGCGCGTGCAGAGCGGCTTTTGCACCCTGCCTGGGCGTGGAGATGAACGGCCTGAAAAAGACGTCGGCAAGACGGTCCACCACCGGCCATCCGAGCGACAGAATTCCCGTGTCCACCACCCCCGGCGTGGCGCAATTCACCCTTATTCCCCTTTCGGCTAATTTCGGCGCCATCTCCTGCGTCAGTTTCCACAACAGCAGCTTCGAACGCCCGTAGGCCACAAACCGGCTCCACGGGTCAGCGGCCCTCGCGGCCCGTCCGGGCGCATCGTCGATATGCCGCGGCACCTTTCTGGCCACCGAACTCGTAAACACCACCACACCTCCCGGCTGCACCTGCGGCAAAAGCAACTCCGCAAACATCCTTGTCGCCTCATAATTCACCTGATACGTCCGCTCCAGACCGTCGGCCGTGATCACAGTCTCCCTCACAGGCATAATTCCAGCATTGCTGACAATGCCGTAAATCCGCTCACCCTCAAGCATACCCGCCGCCCGGCGTACGGATGCGAAACTCGCCAGATCAAGCTCCAGACCACGCAGACGCGGATGCTCCGGCAGTCTCTGCGGCCTGCGGCACGCACCGATCACATCCGCTCCGCGTTCCAGCAGTTCGCTCACAATGGCGCCGCCTATACCTCCTGAAGCACCCGTCACTATAACCGTCTTTCCTTTCATTTATTTTTTTGATAATTTGTCGAGCAAAAGATATTTCACCCAAATTCTCACCCAGTCAGGCAGAATCCCCACTGCCACTATGGCCAGCCGGTTGACCGGACCGTTTATGTACTGTTTGCGACGGCCCATAACAGCCTTCAACGCTCCGTGCACAAACCTGCGCGGTGTATATAAGGCCCCTACCCTCACCCCCAGTCTCTGCAGCTTCGGCGACAGGCCGAACAGATCAGTGGCAATGCCGCCCGGACAAGCCACAGTGACGCTTACTCCGCAATCCCTCGTCTCAAGCCGAAGCGCACGCGAGAAAGCGCGTATATAGGCTTTCGTGGCGGCATACATCGCTATGCCGGGCATAGGCATCCAGCAGCTCATCGAACTCATGTTCAGAATCATCCCTCCGCCACGGGCCGCCATGGCAGGCACCATGGCACGACAAAGCTGCGTCACGGCCCTCACATGCAGGTCCACATACAGGTCAAGCCTGCGCGGATCCATGTCGGCCACGGCCATGAAATCAAAAATTCCGGCATTGTTTATAAGCAGATCCGGCACAATGCCAATCTCTCCGAGCCATGCCATCACCCTTGCAGCGGCATCCTGATCCGTCAGATCCAGCAGCAGTGAATATTCTCCCGGAGCCGGACGGCAGTCCACTTTAAGCACTCCGAAACCTCTCTCTTCAAGCTGCCGGCAGAATTCCGCCCCTATGCCCGACGCGGCTCCGGTCACAAGCGCCCACTTTCCGGCAGCAGTCATCGCTTCCCCGCGGCGGCTTTTCGTTTCAGCCCGTCAAGCTCCCTTATGAGAGAACCTGGCAGATCGCCGGCACAATGATGACACGCCATCTCGCGGGAATACATGCGCGCTATGCAATAGTTCACATGATCGCATCCAGACTCCGTCTCGCCAGCCCTGAGGCGGTTCACGAAATCCGGACGGCGCAACAGCGCCCGCCCCATCTGCACAAACTCAAATCCCTCGCCGAGCACGCGGTCTATGCCCTCTCGCGTGGAGCACCCGCCCACATACACAAGCGGCAGCTTCAACTCGCGGCGAAACAGCCGGGCGTCATCAAGAAAATACGTCTCCGTATATGTCACCGTAGGAATCATCATCCGGCCGAACATCTTCACCCCGTATTTCAGCCACCACGGGTGCATATAGTGGGTCATGGAGCGGATAGGCATCGGCCCCCGCATCACATACATCGGGGCCTTGCTCACAAAACCGCCGCTAAGCACCAGCGCGTCGGCTCCGCAGCGCTCCAGCTCACGGGCTATCTCTATGGCTTCGGGAATCTCTATGCCGCCACGGAATCCGTCGCGCATGTTGGTCTTCACCAACACGCCGATCTCCCCGCCGGCAGCCTTCATCACCTCCTCCATGCACAGGCGCATGAAACGCATGCGGTTGTCCAGTGAACCGCCCCACCTGTCACGCCTGCGATTAGTGTAGGGCGACAGGAACTGGCTGATCAGATAGCCATGGCCGGCATGAATCTCCACACAGTCGAATCCGGCATCCTTGGCCAGACGCACAGCATCGCCGAACGACCGGGCCATGGCCGTGATCTCGTCATCGCGCATCTTGCGCACAAGCGTGGGTGAATAGAGATTAAACCCTCCACTTGCCGACAGAGGTGTTTCTCCGGCCGTGCTCTTATGGCTCATGTTGCCGCAATGCCCCAATTGCACGGACGCCTTGGCCCCGGCATAATGAATATCGTCGGTAATGCGACGCAGATCAGGCACGATTTCCGGACGCATCCACAACTGGGAGTTGAACGACAGACCGTTACGCGTCACCGAAGCGTAAGCCAGCGTGGTCATGCCCACTCCGCCTTCAGCCACACTCACATGATAATCGCGCAGCATCTGTGTCGGACGGTTGCCGTCGGCCATACCCTCGAATGCGGCCGACCGTATCGTACGGTTGCGCAACTCCACCGGACCTATCCGGGCAGGTGTAAAAAGCATGTCTGTATTTTTCATCGGATTCAGTATATTTGACTCTCAAATATACGTGTTTCCATCCGTTTACACAAACGGTTACCGCCAAAACGGCCACAAATGGCGTCAGAATTCCGAAAACGCCAGAGGAAGCAGCGCGCGCACCGACGGCAACACAAACACCCGTCCGGCACTTACCAAAATCACCCTGACATTATCTTTTGCCAGAGTCTCGAACTCAAGCAACGCCTGACGGCATGCCCCGCACGGAGCCACAGGATCGGCCACAAACTCCCCGTCCGTGCCCCGTGCGGCTATCGCTATGGCGCGGAAAACGGCATCGGGATACGTTGCATGGGCGTAAAATGCGGCCGTACGCTCGGCACACGTGCCCGACGGATAGGCCACATTCTCCTGATTGGCTCCCGTCACTATCTCCCCGTTAGAGAGCAATATGGCGGCACCGACATGAAAATGGCTGTACGGACAGTAAGACCGGTGAGTTGCCTCGCAGGCGGCGTCCACCAGCTTGCGGTCATCTTCGCGGAGTTCGGAATATTCCAGCTCCTCGACAGGCACGGAAATAGTAAAATTTCTCATAAGGCTTCGATTTCAAGTATTTCAGTTGTTGCAGAGGTGACAGGAAAATGTGCCGACGCTCTCAGCCCCACCGCCCATAGGATAACGCCGTCACGGACCAACACCCACTGCCGGCGTTTCTGCGGAGCCGACAGTCTGGCCGACGCAAAGACGTCGCTCATCAGCCGCGACCCCTTCATGCCGAAGGGCCTTATCCTGTCGCCCGGAGCCGCATGGCGCAATTCCCAACGAGGACAGCCGTCCAGAGCTGCGGCATCCAGATACAGAACGCCCTCGCGCGGCGAAAAGTTGCCGGGAGCGATATGCCGGCATGTCAGTCGCGGCGGCCTGTCATCATTCTCCGAAAGCAGCGACACCTCAAGCTCCCCGCGCGATATATCGGCCCGATGGGTGGCCGACACAAAAGTAGCGCCCGACGACGCTGAAAGCATCGCTTCGGTCTGAGAGGAATTGAACCCCATGGGCGACAGAAGCTCGTGGATCAGAGTGGCCGGAGCTGCCGAACGCTTTATGGCCGGCAGATCTATTGCCGTCGGCAACAGCGAATTATACAGCGTCTCGTTACCACGCAGATGACTCAACGTGCGCCCGATCGCATCGCCGGCACCGGGAAACTCACGGTAAAGCACCGGAAGCACCACATTGCGCAAACGGTTGCGTGAAAAATCATTCTCGGCATTCGTGGAATCCGTCACGTAGTCAAGACCCTTGCTCCGCAGATACTCCAGAATCTCATCGCGCGTGCATTCAAGCATAGGCCTGACCACACCGTCGTGAGCCGGAAGCATGCCGCGCAGACCGTGAATCCCGCTCCCACGCAGCAGATTGAGCATCAGCGTCTCTATATTGTCATCGCGATGATGGGCCACTGCCACGGCCTGGGCGCCGGACTCGGCCACAACCTCCCGGAAGTGTCCGTAACGCAGATCCCGGCAAGCCATCTCGGCCGACACACCGTGTTCTCTCATATAAGAACGGGTGTCGAACCTCACCGACCGGAAACGCGCGCCGAGACTCCGGGCCACACTCTCGGCATGAGCCATATCGCGGTCCGCCTCGTCGCCACGCAGGCCGAAATGACAATGCACGGCCACGCAGGCAAAACCCAGAGCGCGAAGCACCGACAGCAACGCCACAGAATCAGCGCCGCCGCTGAGCCCCACCACTACCGGCCTGTCTCTGTCGGGCAACAGTCCTTCTGCCGCGATGAAACCGGCAACCTTACGCTCCAGATCCAATTTTATGATATTATTTCTTGATTCCGCCTTTCACTCCGCCACCCATGGCAAAGATATTGTGGTCATAGCTCACCGTCTTCTGGCCGGCTGCACGGCTACGCTGCACGGCAAGCTGCACAAGCTTGTCCATAAGTCCGGCAAACGTCAGGCCTGTCGCTTCCCACAGATAAAAAGACAAAGATCCGGGTATGGTGTTGATCTCGTTGACATATATGTTGCCGTCGGCACGGTCCACAATCACGTCCACACGGCTCACGCCATGGCAGCCGAGCACCCTGAAGGTCTCGCCGGCGAGGAACTGTATGCGCTCAGTCACGTCGGCCGGCAACTCGGCAGGAATCCGCTTCTGAGCCGCCTGCATCCCCTTGGCGCCTTTGGTGCCGCCCATATATTTGTCTTCATACGAAAGGATCTCGCCGCTCTTGATGGGCTCCTCGAGCACCGATGTCTGATATTCATCGGCATTTCCAAGCACGGAGCAATTGATCTCCTGAAGCTGCTCGACCATATGCTCCACGATGATGCGCGACGAGTAGCGCTCGGCGTCGTCGATACGGTCTATCAGCTGCTCACGGTTCATGGCGCGTCCTATGCCCACCGAACTGCCGAGATTCGACGGCTTCACAATCACCGGATACCCCAGCTCTGACTCTATGCGGCCTATCAGCTGCTCACGCTGTCCGAACCACTGCTTGTCCGTGAACCACAGATACGGCACCACAGGCACGCCTGAAGCCTGCAGGATCATCTTCATGGTGATCTTATCCATGCCGTTGGCCGACGACAGTGTGTTGCAGCCTGCAAACGGTATGCCTATGGTCTCGAGAACACCTTCAAAGATACCGTCCTCGCCGTTAGAGCCGTGAAGCACCGGAATCACAACATCCAGCTTGCCCACAGGCTTGCCACCGCCGCCGAAAAATCCCGACGGCTTGGCAGGATATATATTGTAGTCCCCGTAGACAGGGCGCATATACACTTCCGTGCACTTCTTCAGCAAAGATGCCGGATCGCGGTAATTCCTTACATCCAGCAGTGCGTCGCCTGTGTACCATCTTCCCTGCTTGGTTATATATATCGGAGTGACATCATAGCGTCCGCGGTCAATCGCGGCCATGGCCTGCGATGCGGAAATCACAGAAATCTCATGCTCGGTGGAACGTCCGCCGAAAAACACGCCTATATTCGTTTTCATCTCTTATTTGAATGTGTCTGGTAAATCATTTTCATAAAGCACCGTGTCGCCGGCTCCGGCAATGCCGCCAAGCAGACGCTGCGCGTCGGCGAAAGTATCCACGGCATGCACCTCTATGGCCGGATTCTCTCCGATGCCGGCAAGAATGGCATCCCGATTGTAACGTCCGACCACAACGGCCACGTCGGCCGACGCGGCTATCTTCTCGCCGAAAGCGCGGTTCAGTTCCTCCTGTCTGTCGCCAAGCTCTATCATGCCGGGCGTGATCACAATACGCTTGCCGGGAGTCATGGCGGCGAGCACGTCAAGCGCCATCGCCGATCCCGCCGGATTGGAATTGAAAGCATCGTCGATAATTGTCAGTCCGCCCGGCGTGCGCTTCACGTTCAGACGGTGTTCCACCTGCTCGATCTTCTCCACGGCATAGCGGATCTTGTCATCGGACACCCCGAGATAAAGCGCCACAGCCACTGCAGCCAGAAGATTCGAGATATTGCACTCGCCCACCAGACGGGTGCGCAGACGCAGCTCGCCGGCAGGATGAACCACTGTAAATTCCGTGCCGCGTACGGAATACTCAACATCGCGGGCATAGAACTGCACAGCATCCCGCGGCTCCACTCCATAACGGACCACAGCCACATTATCCACCTTGCGGTTGGCCACAAAAGGAAAATCATCGTTGACCACGGCCAGTCCTCCCGAAGGCAACGCATTAACCAGTTCAAACTTGGTACGCTGCACATTCTCTATGCTTTTGAATGATTCCAGGTGCTGCTCTCCGACCGCAGTGATTATACCCACGGACGGATGAACCAGATCGCATATCTCCTTTATGTCGCCGGGCTGCTTGGCGCCCATCTCTACTATAAACACCTCATTGTACGGCTGAAGATACTCGCGTATGGTGCGCACCACACCCATGGTCGTGTTATAGCTTCCAGGAGTCATACACACCGATAATTTCTCCGACAGTATCCTGTTCAGATAATGTTTTGTAGAAGTCTTGCCATAGCTTCCTGTGATTCCCACCACCTTCAGATCAGGCATGGACGCGAGTATGCGCGCCGCATCGTCGATATATCCCTGGTTTATCTTCCTCTCGACAGGTCGCAGCAGCCAGTTGGCCACACGTGCGAGCCACGCCGACACATCGTAAATAAGCAACAGTTCTGACGCCATATAGAACGCTATCAGCTCAACCGTGCGCAATTTCGCCACAAGTATAGCAAAAGGCAGCATGACCAAGACCGCCAGAACGGCCATCACGACAAATATACGCCATACGCGTCGTGTCCACACCAGCGGCTTCTTGTACTTGCGTCTCCACAGCCTTACGCATATCAGCGTGAAATACGCCACCATGAGCAGGCTCGACACCAGAGTCGGCACCTTTGTGTTTATCACTATGAACAACACCGCCAACGCACCGAGTTTCATCCAGTCGGTCGAGTCGCCCGACTCACGCAGATAACGGCTGTAGCGGTCATTGCGATAAGAATTCTGCTGCAACATCATCAGGCTGCGGCGGAATTCCATCACCATAGCCGTCAAACCGAGAACAGCGGCCAATACCGACAATACTAATATAATATTCATCATTCAGGAATTAAGAAAACTGCGGAGCACCGCAGCGAATTGCACCGGATTATCAAGAAAACTGTAGTGTCCGCACCCGGGGAAGCTCACAAGGGCAGCACCCGGGATCAGCCGCTCCATCACTCTGGCATCGGCAAGCGGAGTGGCCGTGTCATTTTCGCCCCATATCAGCAATGTGGGCGCGGATATGGATGGCATCACGGAAGTAAGATCCTCGTTGACCACACGGCTCAGAATGCTACGCATGCGCGGCGACGCCGAAGCATAGTCACTCGATCCGGCTTTGGCGCGCATCTCGTCCAGACGCCTTTCAGCCCGGGCCTTGCCCATCAGCATATACATAATCCTCTTCATCGCCTTGAAGCGATACACTTTGAGGTAATATTTCAGCGAACGGCGCGGCGTCACTCCCGCAGCATCAACCAGCACGAGCTTGCCCACACGATTGCGCGAAGCATACAGAATGCCCACACGGCCGCCGAAAGAATGACCGATCAGCACGGCGTCATCACCTACGCCCTCATGGCGCAGCAACGACTCCACGGCGCGCGTGTAGCGATCCACACCCCACACCTCCGTCGGCTCGGTCGACTCCCCGAATCCGGGAAAATCCACATTGAGTGTCGGACGGCCCAGCTGACGGGCCACCTTCTCCACAGAAGCGAGTGTCGAGCGGGTGCAGCCCCAGCCGTGCATCAGCACCACCGGAGCACCCTGACCGGGTTCGGACGAATATGCGAACCTTACACCGTCTGTTTCAAAAACTTTGTCCATTTCTTACATTTCCACGGGCATCTCTTCCTTGTCAGCGTCAGCCTTGATGTTGGGCTGTTCGAGTCCGTAGTGATGCTTGCCGTCGAGATATTTCAGATAGAAGCCGAACAGAAGCGCCAGAACTCCAAGAGCGGCAAACAGGAGCATCGGCATCGTATAGTCGTACTGCAGTGGATCGTCTATGCCTTTGTTACAGTTCTCAAGCACGGCGCCGATCAGCATGGGGAACAGGGCCAGACCGATGTTCTGCACCCAGAATATCAGCGAATAGGCCGATCCGAGATAACGCTTGTCCATTATCTTGGGCACCGAAGGCCACAGGGCGGCGGGCACTAACGAGAACGACACGCCGAGCACCACAATGGCGGTAAACGCCATCCATGTGCTCGGATACACCGGCAGCAGCAGGGCGAATGTCAGATGGCAGCAAATCATCAGCAGCGCGCCGAGGATCAGCATGGTCGCACCCTTGCCCTTGTGATCAAGAAAAGCACCGAGAAACGGGGTGAGCAGGGCCGCGCCGATGGGAAACCAGCGGAAAATGTCAGCTGCCTGTGTCTCGGTTATGCCGAGATTGCACTGGAGCATGTTGGCCGCATATTTCTGAAACGGGAATATAGCGGAGTAATAAAGCACGCAAAGCATGGCCACGATCCAGAACAGACGGCTCGACAGAATGGTCTTCACGTCGGAGAATTTAAATTCCTCTTCGTCGGCCGCGGCGCCTGACGCACAGGCATCGGCACGGTGCTCACGGTCCAGCGCGGCATCAAAAAAGTCAAATACCACGAAACAGATCAGACCGATCAGCAGCAACACCGTGCAAAACGCCACGGGAATCACCACTGTTGGATCATCGGAAATCCAGTTGGCCAGACGCGGAGAAATCGAGAATATGGCAAACACGCCCACACGGGCTATAGCCATCTCCAGACCCATGGCCAAAGCCATCTCCTTGCCATCAAACCATTTGGCTATGGCTTTGCTCACGGTTATGCCGGCCATTTCACAGCCACAGCCGAAAATCATGAAGCCAAGCGAGGCCAGCTTTGCGCTGCCGGGCATTGCCGTCCACCACGACCCGAGCCACTGGTCCAGACCTGAACCTGCAAACCAAGGGCTGACGGCATAGAGTTTGATACATGCGCCCGCAAGCATGACCGATGCCGACAGGGTGCCGGTGAATCGCACGCCCATCTTGTCCAGTATAATGCCGGCAAGGATCAGGAACCCGAACATGTTAAGCAGGTATTCCGAACCACCGTAATAGCCGTAGGCTTCGGATGACCAGCCCAGCTGATTCTGGATAAGGGTCTGTATGGGGGAAATCACGTCGACAAACATATAGGCGAAAAACATCATCGACGCCACCAGTATCAGTGCCGTCCAACGGGCCCATGTCTTGTCATTAAGATAGATTTTGGCTGTTGTTTGCATCGTTAATTGATAATTTTTTGGTTTCTTTGTGGCAAATTTACGCATTTTCGCACAAACGCGCCCAAAAACTTGTTATTTTTATAATATGTCATCCTTACGTTTCAGCCGGCCTTTCACATTTGACCGCGTGGTGCGTCTGCTGCTCACCACAGTGTCCGTATTTCTTGCCGTCTGGCTGATATATGTGCTTCGCGGAGTGCTGCTTCCGTTCGGTGTTTCCGTACTCATAGCCTACATGCTCGAGCCTTTCGTGCGCCACAACAAACGGCTGCTTCGACTCAAGGGCCGCACTGTGGCCGTGTTCGTCACACTGTTTGAAGCGGTGTTTCTGTTCGGCGTCCTCGGTTATTTCATTCTCCCGTCGGTCATCGAGGAAATGCGCCAGGTGGGAGCCATGATAAGCCTGTACACATCCTCAGAGCAGGAAATAGCGTTCCTGCCGGACGGTGTCCACTCTTTCCTGAAAAATCACCTGAATCTGGAGTATATCAGCGCCATGCTGTCCGGACGCGACTGGCTCAACATCGGCTCCATGGCCATGCGCATTGTCGGCAGCGGCATAGGATTGATACTCAACGTATTCAACTGGCTCCTTGTGTTTCTCTATGTGGTTTTCATAATGATCGACTACGACCGTCTGGGCGCCGGAGTGCGCGCAATGGTGCCCCCTCAGTTCCGCCGGCGCGCGTTTCTGATCGGACGCGACATAAAGACGAGCATGAACCATTACTTCCGCGGACAGGCCTTGGTGGCGTTTTGCGTAGGAGTGCTTTTCTGTATCGGATTTCTCATCATGGGCCTTCCGCTTGCCGTGCTGCTCGGACTCTTTATCGGAGTGCTGAACATGGTGCCTTACCTCCAGCTCATCTCCATACCCATCACCGCGGTGCTCTGCCTGATCTATTCGGTTGACAGCGGCGCAAGCTTCTGGATGGTCTTCTGGGAAGCAATGGCCGTCTATGTGATCGTACAGGCCATTCAGGACCTTTTTCTCACGCCCAAGATCATGGGCAAGGCCATGGGACTCAATCCTGCCATCATACTGCTGTCGCTATCCGTATGGGGCACACTGCTCGGTCTGCTCGGCATGATCATCGCCCTGCCGCTCACCACCCTTATACTGAGCTACTACGAGCGGTTCGTGCTACGCCGTTACGACGCGCGCTCTGCCGAGCGGATCAGCGACTTTCCTTCTGAGAAAGAAAGTCGCTGACCACCGTTATCTATCCCCACTGCAGAGCGGCCACGGCCGTCTCATATCCGGCTACCGAGCCGGCCTTTCGAATTGATTTCATCACCTTGCGGTCAATCTCGCCGCCGAGATAATCCCAGAACGGCTTGATTTTCGACAATATCTGCGAATCGCCGCACAGACAGCTGCGGTAATGTCCGTACACACCTTCATGCAGACGGCAGATGCCTTGCAGCCGTTCGTCACGGCTCCACTCGCGTCCCGAGTGACATTCGGCAAACAGCGAAGGCCGGGCAAGAAGGCCACGTCCGGCCATCACGCCGTGCAGCCACGGATACCTCGCGGCTATCTCACCGATCGCGACCACGGAGTCCAGATCGCCGTTAAACACCACCGGATGACGCAACTCGCCGGCCAGAGACTCAAACGCATCGAGATGCAACCCGCCGGAATACTGCTGCGAAGCCACACGCGGATGTACAGTGACATGAGTCAAAGCCATCCTGTTCAGCACATCGACGGTCTCTCTCCACTCAGTCGGGTCAGTCATGCCCAGACGCATCTTCACCGAAAAAGTCACATCCGGCATGCCGGCCATCAGGTCAGCCACCTCCTCCAGCACATCCCTGCGGGCCACCATGGCGGCTCCCCGTCCGCGGCGCGTCTGCAGCGGAAACGGGCATCCGAGATTCATATCCACCGCACCATGTCCGCGGACCAGCATCGAAAATTCGTCGGCATCACGGAATATCACCTGAGCCACAAGGCGGTGATTGGCATTGAGCGGCGATGTGACATCGCGCAGATCCCGGCCGCGCACAGCGCCGTGATCCACACGCAGAAACGGAGAAAAGTAACAGTCTGCGGCTCCATACACCCCGGCATGGAAATGGCGGAACGGAGCTTCCGTAAAACCCTGCATGGGCGCACACATCAGCTTCATCCCAAACGCCCTTCGTCGAAATATGAATAAAACCCCGCCGGCGATATGATCAGATGGTCCACCACCCTTATGTCCAGCAGCTCTGCGGCGGCAGATATCCGCGAGGTCAGATCATCGTCGGCCGCCGACGGATGCAGCTGCCCCGAAGGATGATTGTGCACAAGCACTATGGCCGACGCCTGAGCGTCGATCACTTTCTTAAACAAAAGTCTCACATCCACCACCGTAGCAGCCATTCCTCCCTGGCTCACCATCCACCGGCTTTCCACTCGGTTGGCTCGGTTAAGCATCAGCACCCAGAACTCCTCATGACGCAGACGCTCAAGCCGCGGACGCATCATGCTGTATATCCTCTCGCTCGAAGTAATCTGCGGCATATCGTTCGCCAACGTAAGCGCGCTCTGGCAACGAGCCCCAAGTTCTATGGCCGCCATAAGGGTTATGGCCTTGGTGGGGCCGATTCCCGGGACAAGCCGCGACAGTTCCGCAGGCGTCATCCTCGACAGGCGCGCCAGATCATTGCCGCAAATCGACAGAATCTCACGGCTCACCTGCACCACCGACCGCCCCTTCAGCCCCGTTCGGAGCAGTATGGCAATCAGTTCGGCCGGAGTGAGCGAAGCCGTGCCGTTGGCCCAGGCTTTCTCGCGCGGCCTGTCGTCATAGGCAAGATCGCGTATGAGCTCAGAGCCGCTCATTCTTGCCTTTTCTGATATTGATTTCCTCCTCCTCGTCACGCCCGCGGCGCAAGAGTATCTTCTGCACGAACGCTTTTATAAATCCTGCACCATAGCCGTAAAGCTGTATAAGCGATGCCGGCACAGCCATCAGGGCTATTTTCAGCGAGCGGGTATCAGCCAACGCATTCACAAACAGCGCCGCCACATAGAGTCCGAGCGGCAGCAGCCACCATGGACTCACAAAAGCGCCGAGAAGCACCGACACTACCGTACCGGCCAAAAACAACGCCGGAAGCGTATGCACCAATTTTAGCGAACCGGGATATAGCAGTTTCAGTGTGATGCGCGACATGCCGAACACATAGACCTGACGCCGGAATTTGGCAAAATCCTGACGCCGCCTGTGATAGACGGCAGCCTGACGGATCAGCCCCATGGAAAATCCCTCGCGGCGTATGCGCATGCTCATGTCTATGTCTTCCGAAAACATCTCCCGGAATCCACCGACACGCTCCCACACACGACGCGAAAAGCCCATGTTGAACGTGCGCGGTGTAAACTTCTCGAGCTGCACCTTGCCGCCACGTATGCCCCCGGTGGTCATAAAAGAGGTCATGGCGAAATTTATCGCTTTCTGCACGGGAGTAAACGAGTCATGGGCGGCATCCGGACCACCGAAACAGTCAAGTTGCCTGCGGTCAAGCTCCTCCGACAGCACGGCCATATAGACGGGCGGTATCACACAGTCGCTGTCGAAAAACAGAAAATAATCGCCCGATGCAAGCTCCATGCCGCGGTTACGCGCTATGGAACGTCCCTCATTCTCCTTGTAGCAGTATTTCACAAACGGATAGCGGGCACACACGCCGTCGCACGGCTCCGTAGATCCGTCTTCCACGATCAGCACCTCAAAGTCGCGGCAGGTCTGGGCAGCCAGACTCTCCAGCAGCTCGGACACCTCGTCAATCCGGTTATAGACCGGCACAATTACAGAAAACCGCGGCATCACGTCAGCTCATTCTTGATTTATAATCCTGATAGGTGAACTCACGGAGCACCTCGCATTCTCCCGACGCCCGGCAAAGCACTATGGAGGGATGGGATATGCCGTTGAACATCGTGGTTTTCACCGTAGTGTAATGGTTCATATCCTCAAGTCTCAGCCTGTCGCCCGCCTGCAGAGGGCGCACGAAACTCCAGTCGCCCACATAGTCGCCGCTCAGACATGAGTTGCCGCCCAGACGATATGTAGGCATTGACGGATCCGGCTCGGCAAGCGCTTCCGTTATGGCCGGTTTATAGGGCATCTCCAGCGTGTCAGGCATGTGGCATGCGAAACTCACATCCACAATGGCCGTTTTCACTCCCTGGTTCTCCACCACATCCACTACTGACGTGATCAGGTCGCCGGTGCGCCAGGTGAAAGCGCTGCCAGGCTCCAGAATCACCTCAAGGTTAGGGTGGCGCGCCTTGAAACCGCGCAGCACGCTGACCAGATGCGTCGTGTCGTAGCCGGCACGGGTCATCAGATGTCCGCCGCCCATGTTCACCCATTTCAACGACGGCAGATAGCGGCCGAACTGTTCTTCAAAAGCCGCGAGCACACGCTCCAGATCATGGCTGTCAGACTCGCAGAGGGCATGGAAATGAAAACCCTCCAGCCCCTGCGGCAATTTCTCCGGCATCATATCCGACGTGACACCGAAGCGCGATCCGGGCAATGCGGGATTATATATGTCGGTCCCGATCACAGAACATTGCGGATTCACCCGCAACCCCGGCGACACTTTGCCGTTTCTGGCCGCCACCTCCGAGCGGAAGCGCTCCCACTGGCCCAGCGAGTTGAAGGTTATGTGAGTGCTGCCGTCAAGATATTCGCCGATGGTGTCAGGAGTATATGCCGGGCAATAGCTGTGGACCTCGGCGTGCAGTTCCTCCCGGGCCAGTCTCAGTTCATTGAGCGAACTGGCTGTAGCGTCCACGCCATATTCACGTATTATAGGAAACGTGCGCCACAGGGCATTTGCCTTGAACGCCATGATGATCTTCACATCGGCCTGCCGCGCCACACGCGATATAAGCTCCAGATTGGCGCGCAACCTGTCCTCATACACTATATAGAACGGCGTCTTTATTTCGTTTTCTTTCATAATATTTTCAATCTGACGACACAACGGAGAATTTTGCAAACTTCAGCAGCAGGGTCTTGGTGCCGGAATTATCGAAATCCACGGTTATACGCACATCCGGCATGGAATCGTCAATGTCCGTTATACGCCCCAGCCCGAATTTAAGATGCTCTATTACAGTACCTATATGCAGATCGCCGTGGCTACGGGACACAGACGGCGACACCGGAGCATCCTCGCCGGCAGCCCTGCGGCGTCCCACAGACTTCATGCCGGCGGGATCGGGAGCGGCGGAAGCGAATCCCCATCCCCGCGGACCGGCAAACGTGTCGCGCATAAAAGGCTCATGCTTATATGGCGATGACCCGGAACCGTCGGCATATTTGAGATACTGCGGGTCAATATCCTTCAGAAACCGGCTCGGCTGCGGCATGACGGTCTGTCCGTTGCGGAATCGCGACCGGGCATACGACAGCATACAGAAGCGCTTTGCCCTTGTGATGGCCACATAGAGCAGACGTCTTTCCTCTTCGATCTCGCGCAAAGAGCCGCATGCCATGGACGAAGGAAACAGATCTTCCTCCACACCCACCACAAACACATTGCCGAATTCCAGACCTTTGGCGGCATGGGCCGTCATGAGCGTGACACGCTCCGACGCCTGCATGTCGGTGTCGGTGATGTCCTGATCTGTGGCCAGCGACGCCATGCCGAGGAAGTCGGCGAGCGATATCTCCACGCTCCCCTCCTCCAGACGCTCCTCCACAAACTCACGCACGGCATTGAGCAGTTCCTCCAGATTCTCTCTTTTGGCGATGCTCTCCGGAGTCCGGTCCGACACATACATGGCCAGCAGACCCGAACGGGTGATGATCTGTTCGGCTGCCGCAAAAGCATTGTCGCCCCGAAGATTCAGTTCCACGAATCCCTCTGTGAGACGGCGGAAATCGCCAAGTTTTCTCACCGCTCCGGACGTAATGCCCGTCGGATAATCGTCAAGCGACGCTATCACCGTCCACAGACTCACTCCGGCATCCATAGCCGCACGCTGCAGCCGGTTCATGGTCGTAGCTCCTATGCCGCGGGCCGGCGTGTTGATCACACGGCGCAATGCCTCGTCGTCGTCAGGATTCAGGGAAAGGCGGAAATAGGCCAGTGCATCCTTCACCTCCTGACGCTGATAGAACGACACGCCGCCATATATACGGTATGGAATATTCCGCTTGCGCAAAGACTCCTCGAGCACACGGCTCTGGGCGTTTGTACGGTACAGTATGGCGTAATCCTCAAACGTGTCGTGCTGCAGTGCCTTCAGCGACGTGATCCTGTTGGCCACAAGATAGCCTTCTTCAAAATCACTGTAGCTCTGCACCACTTCTATGCCGGGACCGACATCGTTTTTAGAAAAAACGTTCTTGCGTATCTGCTGGGTGTTTTTGGCTATGAGAGAATTGGCCGCATTGGTGATGGTCTGCGTGGATCTGTAGTTCTGCTCAAGCTTGAAAGTACGCAGCGACGGATAGGCGTCCCTGAGCCGGAGTATATTGTCGATATTGGCTCCGCGGAAAGAATAGATACTCTGCGCGTCGTCGCCCACCACACACAGCCGACCGCTGTCGCGGGTAAGCATGCTCACTATAAGATGCTGCGCGAAATTGGTGTCCTGATACTCATCCACAAGCACATAGCGGAAAAACTCCTGATAATGGTGGAGCACATCCGGATTGTCACGCAGGAGCACGTTGGTGAAATACAGCAGATCGTCGAAATCCATGGCATTGGCCACAAAACAGCGGTTGGCATAAGCCGCATAGACCGCATATATCATAGGCCGGCGCGCTCTCCGGTCAGCTTCGATTATATCCTTTGAATTTTTATACTGTGACGGAGATATAAGGGCGTTCTTGGCCGCCGAGATGGCACCGAGCACGGCCGATGGCTTATAGATCTTGTCGTCCAGATCCATATCCTTGATTATCGTTTTCACCAGAGCCTTGGAGTCGGCCGAGTCATAGATGGTAAAACCCGGCTTGAAGCCTATGCGGTCGGTATGGCTGCGCAATATGCGGGCAAATATGGAGTGGAAAGTACCCATCCACAGACGCGATGCGGTCTGCGGGCCCACGATTCTCTCTATACGGTCACGCATTTCACGCGCGGCCTTGTTGGTAAACGTCAGAGCAAGTATCCGCCACGGCTCATAGCCGTGCGCCAGCAAATGCACGATCTTGTAGGTCAGCACACGGGTCTTTCCCGAGCCTGCCCCGGCTATCACCAGCTGCGGGCCTTCGCAATAGGCCACCGAATCCCGCTGCGACGGGTTGAGTTGACTTAGATAATCTTCCATCGGTCAGGCGTTCAGATCAAGATGAGTGAGACGGTGCTCGAGATCGGTCGACGATATATGGGTGGTGAGCACACCGCGATGGGCAATGGATATGCCGCCGGTTTCCTCGCTCACCACTATGGCCACGGCATCTGTGGCCTGTGCTATGCCCAAGGCCGAACGGTGTCGCAGGCCCAGCGACCTGGGTATGTTGATGTCATGGCTCACAGGCAGGATACACCCGGCAGCCATAATCCTGTCGTGGGCAATGATCATGGCCCCGTCGTGAAGCGGTGAATTCTTGAAAAATATGTTTTCTATAAGGCGCGAATTGATATTGGCGTCAATCATGTCGCCCGTCTTCTCGTAGCTTTCCAGATTCATCACCTGCTCGATCACTATCAGCGCCCCCGTACGCGAACGCGCCATGTTCATGCAGGCATACACGATCGGCATCACGCGCTTCAGCGAATCGTCGGCGCCGTCTTTGCCCCCTTCGCGGCGGCGGTGAAACAGCTTGCGCAACGCGCGCCACCGCCTGTGCGACCCCACTTCCTCAAGAAACCGCTTGATCTGCTCCTGAAAAATAATCACCAGCACAAGCAGGCCTATGCTCATGAATTTGTCGAGTATCGTGCCGGTCAGGCGCATTCCAAGGATCTCCGACGCCACAAGCCACACCACGATAAAAGCCAGCACACCGAGAAAAATATTCTTGGTGCCCGACTGCTTCATCAGCTTATACAGCCAGAAGAGAAACGCCGCTACGATCACGACATCGAGCGCGTCTTTTATGCCAAATTGAATCATTACGCAAATTTACGAAAATTTCCCAAATATGCGGCAACGTTCCGTCTTATGGGCAAACCGGCGGTCCACGCCGCTCAGAGCAGCGCCTGCCGGATGGCGTCCACGATGTAGCGCACATCGTCGTCAGTCACATACGGACCGGCGGGCAGACACAGTCCGTGGCGGAAAAGCCGATCGCTCACACCGTTGACATAGGCGGGCGATGACGCGTAGACCGGCTGACGGTGCATAGGCTTCCACAGCGGACGCGATTCAATGTTGGCGGCTTCAAGAGTCAGACGCAACGCCTCCACCGACGCCGACGGCTCGCAACCGGTGTGGGCCGCCGAGACCTCGCGGGTCACTCCGGCAGCACCGCCCACGGCTCCTTTCACCACAGTGTCATATGCGTGCTCCTCTCCTTTGACTTTCAGCGACGGATCCAACAGGATGTTGCACAGCCAGTAATTCGAGTCATACACCGGCGACGGATTGCGATGGAGAGTGATGCCGTCCATCCCGTCAAACAGCTCCGAGTACAGGGCGTGCACATGACGGTGGTGGGATATATGGCTGTCGGCCACAAGCATCTGGCCGCGTCCTATCGCTGCACACACATTGCTCATGCGGTAATTGTAGCCTATCTCCTCATGCTGGTAATACGGATAGCCTTCGCGTGCCTGGGTGGCAAAAAACATTATCCTTCTGCGGGTCTCGGCATCGGGGCACACCAGAGCTCCGCCACCCGAGGTGGTGATCATCTTGTTGCCGTTGAACGACAGCACGCCGAATCGTCCGAACGTGCCGCATTTACGACCGGCATACTCCGACCCGAAGGCCTCGGCGGCATCCTCTACCAGCGGAATGCCGTAACTTTCGGCCACAGCAGCTATACGATCCATCTGCGGGGGCATGCCGTAAAGCCCTACACACACTATCGCCTTGGGCTTGCGTCCGGTTGCGGCGATGCGGTCGGCTATGGCCCTGTCGAGCAGGTCGGGATCCATATTCCACGTCATATCTTCGGAGTCGACAAACACCGGCACCGCACCGAGATATGTCACCGGATTGGCCGACGCACAGAACGTAAACGTCTGTACCATCACCTCGTCGCCGGGGCCCACCCCACATGCTTTCAGCGCGAGGTGCACGGCGGCAGTGCCGTTGCTAAGAGCCACCACCTCCTTGCCACCGCCCATAAACTCCTTGAGGTCTCGTTCAAATCCGTCGACTGCAGGGCCAAGCGGCACAATCCAGTTGGTGTCGAAAGCTTCGGCCACAAACTCTCTCTCGCGGCCGCCCATATGATTCAGGCAAAGATGAATGCGTTCTCTTCTCATAATTTCAGACGTTTGTTTGCAGAGACACAAAGTTACTACATTATTTCCGGCTATAAAAACGTTTCGGCCATGCGTTTACTCAAACACGCCGAGCATCGGGCAACGCGTCGCGGCACACCGTGAAAACCGTAGGCAGAATGCCGTGCTCGCCCGTAACCCTCGATGGCAGGCAGTTCCGGCGTTTTCGACCCCCATTGCGTATAGCCGTGAAGCTCCGTCGGCACCCCCATAAACATCGACGCCCAGTTAGGCGCGCTCGACGAAGGCAACACCGTGCGTTTCTGCAACGTGTAGCACCCGTGCTCCATCATGGATTTCACCACAGGCATATCGGCCTTTGGCACACTGTAGGCGCCCCAGCCGTCAAGACCTATCAGCACCACATGTCCGGCAATCGGAGCCGACGCGAACGCCACCGACACAAATGCCGCCAAAATCACGGTCACAAACAGAAATTTCCCCATAGCTTTCTATTGATTAACTGGTTTTATCAAAGATGCCGGACAACCACGGCAACATTATCTCCTGCAAAATTACTTTTTTCTACGGAAACCGGACTATCAGTTGCCGTCATTTTTATATTGCCACATACCTCAAAACCAACGACACAACTTTTAACGGTCTATCGGCGTTTTGCATCTGAAAAATATATCAATATTCAGATTTTATCACTAACTTTGTCATAGTTAGACCGGACAGACACTTAAACAACTTTTATAACCATATCCGAAATGAACACCGATAAATATCATCAGGCGGTAGCCGAGTCGACAGTCACAACCGATGACGCCGCTGTAAAATCCGCCGTAGAAGAGATCATAGCCAAACATTTTCAGGAAAACAACACCCCCGAAGTCCACAAATTCCTGTTCAACACCATTGACCTGACCACTCTCAATTCCACGGACTCGCCGCAGTCGGTGGCACGTTTCACCGAACGTGTCAACGCTTTCGAAAACGAATATCCCCAGCTGCCCAACGTAGCCGCCATCTGCGTGTATCCCAACATGGCGCAGATCGTCCGCACCGTGCTCGAAGTCTCCGACGTGGAGATAGCCGCAGTGTCAGGTGGTTTTCCTTCCAGCCAGACTTTCATCGAAGTCAAGGTCGCTGAAACGGCCCTTGCCATGGAAAGTGGAGCCGACGAGATCGACATTGTGCTTAACCTCGGCAATTTCCTCGACGGCGACTATGAGGAGGTGTGCGATGAAATCACGGAACTCAAGCACTCATGCCGCAACGGCAAGCTGAAAGTGATCCTTGAGACCGGCGCGCTGGAAACCGCAGCCAACATCAAGGCCGCATCTGTTCTCGCCCTCTATTCAGGCGCCGACTTCCTGAAGACATCCACCGGCAAAGGCTATCCCGGCGCTTCACTCGAAGCAGCATACGTGATGGCGCAGTGCATCAAGGAATACTTCGAAAAAACCGGCACCATGGTTGGTTTCAAGGCTGCAGGCGGCGTACGCACCACCGAAGATGCCGTGAAGTACTATACCATTATCAAGGAAGTGCTCGGAGAAAAATGGCTCACCAACGAATATTTCCGTCTCGGAGCAAGCGGACTGGCCAACAATCTGCTGGCCGACATCCTTGAGCAGCCCGGCATCAAATTCTTTTGAAAGTGAAAAAATACTGGATAATAATCGACGGCAAACCGTTAGGGCCGTTCACACCCGAGGAACTTAAACGGCGCGGAGACTTCCGCGCCGGACTTCCCGTGTGGCACAGCGGACTGGCCGAATGGACCACAGCCGAACGGGTTCCGGAGCTGTCATATATGCTGCCGGAAGAGACGACACAGACGGAGGAAACGACTCAGATAATCGAGGTAGAGACCATCGTGAAATCACCGGCCGACGACAGCAACACTCCGGCCGAAACCGCGGCCGACACTTCTACCGCCGCCGAATCCACCTCCCAGACCTCAGGCTCACGACGTCCGCAGCCCTACAGCGGCACATGGATCAGCGAGTCAACGGCATCACAGCCGCAAAGCCAAAGGCCTGCATCTTATCTGACCTGGAACATACTTGCCACAATCTGCTGCTGCATACCCGTGGGCATCATCGGCATCATATACTCGTCAAAAGTCAACCGATACTACATGGAAGGCAATGAAGAAGGCGCCAGGCGCGCGTCGGAGACGGCTGCATGGTGCCTTATCATAGCGTTCACACTTGGACTGGTGAGCTGGCCTTTCCAGATGCTGTTCAGCGGCCTGTGACACTCACAGTGACGCCGACACGATCCATCTCTGCCGACATGGGCGGACGGAGCTTGTCCACCGTGACCACAGCCTTGCTTACACGCGGAAACTCCCGACACACAGCCTGACCGATACGGCAGGCCACATGCTCTAAAAGCGCGGACGGCTCTGCCATCTCGCGCTTTATCGTTTCCACCACATCGGCATAGCTCACCGTCGACTCCAGACGGTCCGATCCGTCATAATCCACAGTAAGCACCGCCGAAACTTCAAACACATTGCCACACACACGCTCCTGACCGAGGACTCCGTGGCGGGCACGCAGTCTCAGCCGCCTTATCTCTATCGCAGCTTCCACCTCAGATGCGCTCCAGCACCACCCTGATCAGATCATGGACGGCATTTTTATACGACGGATTCACATCGGTGTTAAACCGGTTGGCTATGATCGAGCACACTGTCATGGCACGATGTCCCATCAGACGGGCCAGGCCCTGCAGCGGAGCCGACTCCATCTCATAGTTGGTGACCTTGCGGCCGCCGTACTCAAAACTCTCGATACGGGAATTCAGATCAGGGTTAGCCAGAGCCAGACGCACCTCACGTCCTTGCGGACCATAGAAACCCACTGCGGAGATAGTATTGCCGCGCACCATGTCCGATCCGCCTATCCGCTCCACCAGACCGGCATCGGCATCGACTACGTAAGGCTTGGCCCACAGCGGATTCCATCCTGTGTGCTCACACAGGGCCTGCTCAAAACCGGTATCGGCCACACTGTTTCGCCCGGCATAATAATTCAGCACGCCGTCAAACCCGATGGCTTTTTCTGCAATTACGGGAGTGCCCAGAGAAAGCTCCGGCTGCAAGGCGCCACTGGTGCCTATACGCACCATGGTAAGCGAACGGGGATTTTCACGGACCTCACGCGTGGCAAAATCCACATTGGCCAACGCATCAAGCTCGGTCACCACAATGTCGATGTTATCCGGCCCGATACCGTGGCTCAGACACATGATGGGCTTTCCTTTGTATGTGCCGCCGATGGTGTGGAACTCACGCGAAGATACTTCAAAATCGCGGGTGTCGAAAAACGAAGCCACCATATCGACCCGACCGGGATCACCGACCAGAATGATGCGGTCTGTAAGCTGTTCGGGAAGCAGATGAAGGTGAAATACGGATCCGTCAGGATTTATTATCAGTTCCGACGGTGGAATTATTCTTGACATAATTATAAATATTTGGAGGTTATTTGATTTTTCTATAACGCGAGCCCGGAAGCGACAGGACCAGTCCCCGGAACTCCAGATCTATCAGCGTGCTCATAAGCGGCCCGACGGCAAGCCCCGTCCCGGCCACAATCTGGCTTATGCCTGCATCTTCGTTGGCATCCAAGAATTTAACAATGAGTTCTTCCTGAGAGTTCATCACAATAGGCAATTCCGGAGAAGTCTCCGCCACTTCCGCGACCTTCAGCGGCCAGCCCATCGCATCACACAGATCGGCCCCCGACCGCACCAGAGTGGCCGCATTGGCCGATATAAGCCGATTGCATCCGGCCGAATAGCGGTCGGTGACCCTTCCGGGCACGGCAAATACATCGCGGCAATAAGCCGCAGCAAGATTGGCGGTTATCAGCGCGCCGCCCTTATCGGCCGACTCGACCACCACCAGACAGTCGGCCATGCCGGCCACAATGCGGTTTCGCGCCACAAAATTACCCTTGTGCACCGGTTCGGAAGTGATATACTCCGTAAGCAGCATACCGCCCTTTCTGACCATATCGGCCGCAGTGGCCCTATGGTCGGCGGGATAGATGGTGTTAAGGCCGTGCGCAAGCACTCCCACCGTAGGCAGTCCGCACCGAACGGCCGCCCTGTGTGCGGCCACGTCGATACCGTAGGCCAGACCGCTCACAATCACCACCCCGTCCGTACACTCCGCCAGTTCCTCCACAAGCCTGTTGGTGAAATCAATGCCGTAAGGAGTGGCATGACGGGTTCCTACCACCGCCACCAGACGCGAGGAATTGAGGTCTGTATTGCCTACGGCATACAGCATCAGAGGTGCGTCATCGCAGTCGGCCAGACGCTCCGGATACTCCGCATCGGTATAATAGATGGCCTTGATGCCGTGAGACGCAACAAAACGCTCCTCGGCTTCGGCGTCACGCAGACGTGCCGCGCGATAGTCGGCCGTGTAAATGCGCGACCGCGACGAGGTGATGTATCTGAGTCTGGCCTCCGACGCTTCAAAAAATTCCCTTTCCGAGCCAAGTCTGGCTATCAGATCGTCTGCCAGCGCACGGTTCATGCCGCGCACCGACGCAAAAGCCATACGGTAGACCAGATCTGCGCGTTCCATCACAGATATGCAGCAAACGACTCAGCCAGAGTGTCTCCCCGGCTCAGCCTGCCGTTTTCAAGATTCACAATGTCTATTTTGGCGTCCACCACCAGAGCGCCGGCGGCATTGACAATCCACTGGCGGAACACGAACCGTGGGCCACGGCGTTCCAGAGCGAGCAGCGACGTCATAGTCTCGCCAAGCCCCAGCGGCGTGCGATAGTTGATATCCACATGGCTCACCACCGGAGCCATGCCCCGCTCGCGCATCTGCCGGAAGCTAAGCCCGGCCTGCTGGCAGAATTCATGACGGGTATGCTCCAGATAATGCAGATACACGGCATTGTTGACAATGCCTTCCGAGTCCACTTCATAGTCTCGCACTTTCATCTCGAGGGAAAATATCGGTTCCGGTAATCTCATAATGCAAAAATAGCGAAAAAATAGCAATCAGCCGCGGTTATTGCGCGGATGGTGCAGCAAAATCTGCTCACGCAGCCGTGAACGGTCCACATGGATGTATATCTGGGTAGTGGTCAGGCTCTCATGTCCGAGCATCTGCTGAATCGCACGCAGATTGGCGCCGCCTTCAAGAAGGTGCGAGGCGAAACTGTGGCGCAGGGTGTGTGGCGAAATATCACGCTCGATACCCGCCCGCGATGCCAATGCCTTGATAATCTTGAACACACGCACCCGGGTGATGCGCGATCCCGTGCGCGGAGCCAGAAACACATAGTTTTCCTCGCCGGCGGCGATCTTACCGCCGGCACGGTCCTCAAGCCATTGTCCGAGAGCATCGGCCGTAACCTCTCCAAGCGGCACAAGGCGTTCCTTGTTTCCCTTGCCGGCCACAGAGATGAAACCCTCGTCCAGAAACACTTTCGACAGTTCGAGATTCAGCAGTTCGCTCACACGCAGACCGCAACCGTAGAGCGTTTCCATCAGAGCCCTGTCGCGCACAGCCTCAAGCGCACCGGGGTCAATGCAGGCTATCATCGCGTCGATCTCCTCCACCGACAGTACCTCGGGCAAATGCAGCCCCAGACGCGGCGGCTCCAGCAGCAGCGCGGGATTGGAGTCCACATATCCCTCCAGAGTCAGATACCTGTAGAGCGAACGTATGCCCGAAAGAATCCTCGCGGTGGACCGCGGCGACAACCCGAGATCGTGCAATGACGCTATAAAGCCCTGCAACGTGTCCACATCGGCCGTAGCCACACTCATGCCACACTCCTCCAGATACTCGGCCAGCCTGCGTGCATCGGCCCGATAGGCCATACGCGAATTATGCGAACTTCCCTTCTCAAGCATGAGAAAGGCGTCGAAAGCGTCAAGCATGCGCGGTATGGGCGGAATCGTTCTATTCATTATTTTTAATGGTACAAAAATAGCGAAAAAATCGTAACTTTGCGCTCTTGATCAAAACAGATAAATTACCTTGACTTATGGCAGAAATTAAATGCGTAGGCATCCTGACTTCCGGCGGCGACGCCCCGGGCATGAATGCCGCCATCCGTGCCGTGACCCGTTCGGCCATCTTTAATGGAATGAAGGTCAAAGGCATCTACCGCGGCTACCGCGGACTCATAACTGACGAAATCGTGGATTTTCACACTCAAAACGTCAGCAACATAATTCAACTCGGAGGAACAATCCTGAAAACGGCGCGATGCAAGGAATTTCAGACTCCGGAAGGACGTCAGCTCGCTTTCGACGCTATCAAGCGCCATGAGATCGACGCTCTGGTGGTGATAGGCGGCGACGGCTCACTAACCGGTGCACGCATCTTCGCCAACGAATTCAACTTCCCCATAATCGGCCTGCCGGGCACCATCGACAATGATCTTTACGGCACCGACAAAACCATAGGCTACGACACTGCCCTGAACACCATCATGGAATGCGTCGACAAAATACGCGACACGGCCACCTCTCACGAGCGCCTGTTCTTCATTGAGGTGATGGGACGCGACGCCGGCTTCCTGGCGCTCAACGGCGCGATTGCCACCGGAGCCGAGGCCGCCATCATTCCTGAAATATCCACAGAGGTGGACCAGCTGGCCGAACTCATACAGAACGGATTCCGCAAGAGCAAGAACTCATCAATCGTTCTCGTGGCAGAAAGCCCCATTACCGGCGGAGCAATGGCGCTGGCCGAACGCGTCAAGAACGAATATCCCGACTACGACGTGAGAGTGTCAATCCTCGGCCACCTTCAGCGCGGCGGATCGCCTACGGCAACCGACCGCATTCTGGCATCACGCATGGGAGCAGCCGCAATCGACGCCCTCATGGAAGATCAGCGCAACGTGATGATCGGTGTAGTCAACGACGACATTGTCTATGTGCCCTTCTCCAAGGCCATCAAGAAAGACAAGCCCATCAACCGCTCGCTGCTCGAGACCCTGCGCCGTCTTTCCATATAATCCATCCTTTTGATCCGTATATCAGATAGGGTTCCGGAAGCTGTTATCCTGCATCCGGGACCCTGTCTGTTTTTAACCCCGGATCATAGCCCAACATCTCCATATTATTTGTAAATTTGTCACGCTATACCTTAATAATACATAATACCAGTATGCGCATTTCAACTCTTATCGGGCTATCGCTGATTGCATCCGCCTATATGCCGGCCCGAGCCTACACAGTTTACCCGGTTCCTCAGCATATTGAACTCACCGGCAAACACATCACCCCGTCATCGGCGATCAACATTGTCACCTCAGACCACATCTCTGAAAACACTCTCGACAGACTTAAGGAAGTCATTGCCGACGCCGGATTCAGCTGTTCGGTATCCACAACACCGGCCGATGGCGCTACCGATATATACATCGGCGTGTACGGCTCCGGCGACAGCGCCGACAGATATGCGGCGGCACGGACATTCGACACCTCCATTTTCCCGGCCCGAAACGGTGGATATGATCCGCACATAGTGGCCATAGACACCGACGATGACATGGGGTCGATCCTGATATTGGGCGATGACGACGGATCAGCCTACTATGGATGCGCCACACTGCAGCAGATGTTTGAGCAGATGCAGTCCGGCACACTGGCCACCGCGAAAGTCGAGGATTTCGCGCATGCCAAGCACCGGGGAATCATGGAAGGCTTCTACGGACACCCTTACTCCATTGAAAGCAGACTTAACCTGCTTGATTTCTGCAAACGCTACAAGCTCAACTATTATGGCTACGGCCCCAAGTCCGACCCCTACCATGCCGGCAACTGGCGCATGGATTATCCGGAATCCATAACCGACTCCCAGAGAAACCTCGGTCAGATGACAGCTGCCGACATGGCTCTGATAGCCGGAAAGGCACAGGAATGCAACGTGGATTTCGTATGGATAATACACCCGTCATTGGGATCATACTCGATAGACCTGTCGTGGACGGACGACATAATGAAAAAATTCGAACACCTATATTCGCTCGGAATAAGGCATTTCGGCGTATCGGTGGACGACATGCGCGGTCATCCGTCCAACCAAGGTGACCTCGCTGCAGAAGTGCAAAAACAGATTGACCTGAAATGGAACACGGCAGACACCCCCGCATCAGACCGTGTCGGTCCCATTTTGTTCACCCCAACCACATACGCCTTGAATTATAACGGCTCCAGCTATATTCTGCCTACATTCCGCAATATCGACTCCAAAATAGACATTGCATTCACCGGCTACGACTGCTTTTCCAACGTACGGGCATCATCCTTCGCCACTATGGCCGACCACATCGGACGCGACCCTATATTCTGGTGGAACAATCCTGTCAACGACGACTACGACGGTTTCCTCTACATGCACGGACTGACAGCCAGATGGACCATAGAGAACGAAGGTGCCATACAGCATATGAAAGGCTTCTTGCTCAACCCCATGAATCAGGGACAGGCATCGAAAGTGGCGCTGTTCAGCGGAGCGGACTATGCATGGAACCCCGGTGCGTTCGACGCTGACAAAAGCTGGGAAGCCTCGCTTGCAGCAATCGTAAAAACCGACAGATACACGGATGCCCTCAAACAGTTCATACGCCTGCTGAGCGCTTATACCACTAAGGACACCACAACCCCCGAGGGCGAAGAATTCGCAACACTTTACTCTGCTTTTAAAAACGCATACCCATCGACATCCTTCGCCGAAGCCGACGAACTGTACTCACAGATGAAAGCCACATATCAGGCATGCCTGACGCTTTCGGAACTGAAAGAAAGCGACGATCCTGACCAACGTCTGTTCTACTACGATATCGAGCCATGGCTTCTGAAAGTCAAAGACATGACCCAGATAGTTTTCTGTACCATCGACCTGCTCAACGGGCAGGGCGATCTGGACCGGTGGACCGACTTCTCCGGTCTGGCATCAAAAGCGGCAAAAATCCATACAAACCATACATTCAGCGTGCTCGAAGGCTCAGGTACCGGAACTTACGAACAATTCAAGGAAGCACAGCCCACACCCAGACATCTGGATCCGCTGATCGACTTCCTTGCCACAAAAATCGGCAAACTATCGCTCAGTCTTCCCGAACGCTCACGCAAACCGGAATTAATAACCAACCTCGCCGAGATTCCGGGCGCTGCCGTCAGCACCACACCCTCCACAATCCTATTGGACGGAATAAAAGATATCCCGCTTGGCAAAAACGAATACATTGGCATATATCTCAACCATATCATGCCTGTGACGGCCCCGGACCTCTCCGGCACACTGCCCGAAACGGTCGAGACTCAACACTCCGTCAACGGCAAACAGTGGACCACATTCACCCCGGACGGAACCACAGAGACCGAAATGGCCTATTTCCGCATACGCAACACGTCAGACACCCCCATCACGCTGGAACTTGCCGAAATCCCGCTACAGGTGCCAGAAGCATCGTCCAAACCCGTAGAATCACCCGAAGCAAGCACCAATATGGGCACTTACAGCGACTACATGATATCCAATGTAGCCGATGGCGACAAAAACTCCTTTTTCTGGAGCTCGGCACCTCCGGTGGCCAACTCATCATACATCATGCTCGATCTGAAAGAAAACCTCAACATATCGGACATAATCCTCACTTTCCGCGACGGCGACCAGCCTTCAGGCTCCGTGGATCTTCAGGTGTCGGACGACGGGTCGACGTGGACCAAGGTCAACACATTCACCGCCGACGACATCACTGACAACACATATTCCTTTGCTCTCTCGGCCAAAGCCAGATACGTGCGCATGTTCATCGCGACCATCACATCCAACACATGGCTTCAGTTAGCTGAATTTGAAGTTATAGCATCATCCGGCACAGCAATCATCAATGTGGCCGAAGACCACAACGGCAGAACCATCCCGACACTGGACGACCGCAGTCTCACCACCGGATATATTCCTACAGAAGCCGGCAGCATGACATACAGACTGATCGAGAATCTCAACATCAATGAGATCCACATTTTCCACAACAGCACTTTCTCGGCCGAAGCGGAACTGCCACACGTCAGCATCTTCGCCGACGAAATATGGCACGACATGGGCACACTTTCGGGCCCGCGCAATATATTCGACACACGAGACCTGAAAAACATATCGGCAGTCAGGATCGAATGGAACGATGTGAACCGCCCGTCCATATATGAGATAATGCCCGTGGGAACTCCTTACGTCGAAAGCGCCGAAGATCCGAGCGGCATCACAGAATATATCGGCGATCAGGCAGACCGGATCCGAGTGACAGCCGGCAAAGGCACCATCCGTGTGGTGTCGTCAGCCACCGCATCAGCCATCTCGTCTGTCACCGTAACCGACATGCTCGGCCGCACACTGATCGCAGCGGCTCCGGCGGCTCACGACGTCCAAATACCGGTTCACTACCGAGGAATCGCACTCGTACACGTGCGACTCACATCCTCCGTATCGGAAACAGTCAAAATCATTATTCCATAAGCCGACAATAAGCAGGACGGAGGGCTGTGCGGTTGTTCGCACAGCCCTCCGTCTGTTTTAAAATCAAACGTTTCCTTATTTCACAAGCGTTTTCCTGCCGCCCACAATATACACTCCACCCGGCAGCGGAGTCGGCACACGGCGGCCCTGCATATCATAGACAGCGCCTGTAGCCGATTCTCCAGCGTCAACCGTCCGCACACATTCAAGACCGGTCATCTCATAATGGAAATCCTTCCATACCTCAGCCTGCCGATAGGCCTCCAGACTCTCCTTGCCGACTGTAAGTGTGACAGCCGACAGATCCACGCCCTCAAAAGCATGCAGATCGCACACCGGCGGTTCAACGGCCGCAGATGTCATTTCCGTCAGACCGGAGCAGCCGGCAAAAGCACACTCACCGACCGACACAGTCTCGGCTGGAATGGCAAATGATGTCATCGACAAACATTCCGAGAACATATACGGGGCAAAATGCTCGACGGAACGCAACGACACTTCCTGAAGACTACCGCAGCCGCTGAAGGCATACTGCCCGAAGCTGACAGGTTTGTCTGCCGCAAATGCCGGCACAGACTCAAGTGAGCCACAGCCGCTGAAAGCATATTCACCGACCGACACAACAAAACATGCACCGCCTAAAATCGGATTGTCGCACACCACCGTCTTCAAAGCCAGGCAGCCGCTGAAGGCACGAGCACCGATCTCCGTCACCGACACAGGAAGTTTCACCGACATCAGTTCCACACAATCGGCAAATGCACCCTCGGCAATGCCGACAGTCTTCTTTCCGTCTGCAAAACCCTCGACCACAGCATCGGTGACATCACCGTCACATGCCGTCACCATTCCGTCCTCATAAGTGATGCCGTTTATCTTGGTCACCAGCAATGCGGGGTCAAAACAGAAATCGCTCCACACCGGAGCCGACTTATAAGCATCCATCATAGAATCAGCAACTTTCAGATATACTTTGCCGACATTCACTCCCCTGAAAGGAGTTCCTTCACACGCCGGCGGAGTGGCGATATCAACATTCATCTGTTTCAGACCGACACAGTTGGCAAAAGCACCATCATTGATTTTTACCACATTGGCAGGAATGGTAAACTCCTTCAGAGCCGCACAGCCGCTGAATGCGTTGCGCCCGATGACTCTGTTGTCCACCGGATACACCCGGCCATACCACACAGACTCCAATGAAGAACAATTATAAAAAGCATTATCTCCGAAACTATCTATATAACTGAATCTCACCTGCTTCAATGACGTGCAGCCGCTGAATGCGCTATTGCCTACCACCATGCGCACGCTCGCGTCAAACTGCGGCACCGATTGCAGTGATGTGCAGCCGCTGAACACATATTCGTCCAATAAATCCACGTTACATAGATTAGATTCACCACACGTGATTTCACGCAAGGCTGTGCAGCCGCTGAATGCTCTGTTATGAATTTCCGTGACAGAAGACGGAATATCGACAGTAACAAGCGCATTGCAACCGCTGAAAGCCCTGTCTGCGATCACTCTGGTCGACACTCCGTTGACACTTGGCTCGATCACCACCTCGGTCATCCCCTTGTCACACGCCGTAACCCAGCCGGCATTGTAAGTCACTCCGTTAATTGTTGTCTGTGCGCCTATAGCCGCAGCCGACGACATCAGACAGAACAATAGCAATTCCCGTTTCATTGAAATAATAGCATTTAAAATACACAGCGGGCGTGTCCCGCAAAGGATACGCCCGCCGTGTATCGGTTATATAAAATATTTATGAATCATCACTTGACTCCGAGAGCAGCCTTCACCATATCGGTGCAGTCTACCACATCGGCTCCTGAATATGCGGCCAAGCCTTTCGGGAAAATGAAAGTGAAGCCATTATCAGCGCCTACTTTTTTAATGGCATTGGTGATCTTGTCCTGAATGGGAGCGGCAAGTGTCTGCTGCTGACGGGCAAGATCCTGCTGTGCCTGTTCGGAGAAAGCCTGGATGCGGTTGCTCAGTTCCTGCAGCTCCTGCATGCGGCGGTCCTTGATAGCCTGGGGTGTAGCGGCATCAAGAGCCTGATATTCGGCATACTTCTTGTCCATTTCGTCGCGAAGTTTGGAAAATTCGTCCTCGTAAGTCTTGGACGCGGCGGCAATCTGTTCTTCCGCAGTTGCGCGCTCGGGCATAGCATTGAAAATAGCTTCCGTGTCAACCTCGCCGAACTTTTGGGCGAACATCACGGTGGGAACCATCACGGCCAGAGCGATAAGAAGTTTCTTGAACATAATTTTTCTGATGTATAAATAGTGTTTTAAGTTAATATCGTTAATGACTAACGGCAAAGTTACATGTTTTATTTCGAATATCCTAACTTGTCAAGCACTTCGTTGGAAATGTCGATGCGGGGTGACGCATAAATGATGTTGGCTGACGATGCCCTGTCGAAAATGCACTGATAGCCGCGCTCTTCCGAGAGCTTCTTCACGGCATTGTAGATCTCGTCCTGAATAGGCTCCATCAGGCTCTGACGCTTCTTGTACAGTTCGCCTTCAGGACCAAAATACTTGTATTTAAGTTCCGTGGCCGATTTCTCAGCCTGCAGCACATCGTTTTCACGCGATTTTTTCTGTTCGGCGGTCAGATAGACCATGTCGGCCTGATACTGTTTATAGAGCTGCTCCGCCTCTGCCGATTTGGCCTCCACCTCCTTTTGCCAACGCAGCGACAGCTGGTTGAGCTGCTCATTGGCCATTTCATACTGTGGATAGTTTTTGAGAATATACTCCATGTCCACAAGCGCGAATTTCTGCGCTGCGGCACCTACGGCACACATAGCCGCGAGAACAAGAGTCAGAACAATTGATTTTTTCATGAGTGAAAGACGTTTTTTGAAGTGATTACTTCTGTTTAGACGCTTTGACAGGCAATAAGGTTTAAAATTCCTGACCAAGCACAAAGTGGAAGTGGCTGCCGCCGCGCTTGCCAAGGTAGTCGCGGTCGAAACCGTAGGCCCAGTCCACACCGAGCATACCCACCATAGGCAGATAGATGCGCAGACCGGCACCGGCGCTGCGTTTGAGCTTGAACGGCGCAAAATCGCTCACCGAAGTCCAGGCATTGCCGCCTTCTGCAAACACCAGTCCGTAGATTGTGGTGGTGGGCTGAAGCATGAACGGGAAGTGCAACTCCACACCGAAACGCGTATAAGCATAGCCGTCTTTGCCGTAGGGAGTCAGCGCACCGTTGTCGTAACCGCGCAGCGCTATTGTCTCGGTGGCGTAGGTATATGATCCGCTCATGCCGTCACCGCCCACATAGAACGTCTCGAACGGTGATTTCAGATACTTGTTGTAGCTGCCCAGCAATCCGAAGTCGGCGCGGGTCATCAGCACCAGCGTATATTTGCCGTTGGGATCGGTCAGCGGAGTGTATGTGCGCGAGCGGAAACGCAGCTTCCAATACTCGATCCACTTATAGCGTTCCTTGATAGATGCATCGCTGTTGTTCTCCGACAGTGCCTGCCAGTTGCGTCCGGGCATAAACAGTGACGCCGGAGGTGTCATCTGCAGATTCAGCGAGAACATCGAGCCGCGGCGGGTGTACAGGGGGTTATCGATATTTGACCGCGCAAGTGTCAGACCAAGCACTATGGAGTTGGAGATGCCGTTGCGCATGTAATAGAGGTAGTCCCAGTTCTTCAGATAATACCAGTTGTAGGTCAGATCGGCGTTGAATGTGAAATAGTCGTCGGGCCAGCTCAGACGTTTGCCGAATCCCACCGTCACACCTGCCATCTGAAGCACCTTGCCCGGGTCATAGGCATCCTGATATGTCTGATTGTAATAATCCGAGTTGTAACCGTAGCCATAGCCGTAACCATAGCCGTAGTTCATCATCGCGTTATAGTAGTTCTTGTTGTAGTACTGCGTGTTGATGCCTGTCTGGCGGCTGTAGTAGCCGGTAACCGACAGCTGGTTAGGCCGCTTGCCGCCGAACCACGGATCAAGGAAGCTGATGGAATATGCCTGATAGTATCGGGCGTTGGTCTGTGCGGAGATGGAGAATGTCTGACCTTCACCCTGAGGAATCAGCCCTTTGTAGGTCGACGGATACAGCAGATTCTTTATAGAGAAATTGGTGAATTTCAAGCCCACTTTGCCTATGATGCCCGACTGTCCCCAGCCAAGCGAGAACTCGATCTGGTCATTGGCCTTCGATTCAAGATTCCAGTTGATGTCGACAGTACCGTTCTCCTGATTAGGAGTGACGTCCGGACTCACAGTCTCCGGATTGAAATGTCCCATATTGGCGATCTCGCGTGCCGAACGCATCAGGTCATCCTTGCTGAAGAGGTCGCCGGGACGCACCCTAAGCTCCCGTCGCACCACCTTTTCATAAAGGCGGTCGTTGCCTGTTATGTTGACGGCGTTGATACGTGCCTGAGGACCCTCCACCACACGCATCTCCAGAGCGATCGAATCATTGCTGATGTTACGCTCTATAGGCACGATATTGGAGAAAAGATAACCGTTGTTGTAATAAACGTTGCCGACGGCATCCTCATCGTCACGCAGGCGCTTGTTCAGAAGTTTCTGGTTATACACATCGCCCGGCTTCATATCGAGAATCGCTTCGAGCAGCTCGGTGGGATATACGGTATTGCCTACCCAGTTTATGTCCGAGATATGATACTGGTTGCCCTCATCGACCGTTATGTAGACGTCCACATTGCTGTCGTTGTAGCGCACCACGCTGTCGGCCACGATCATGGCGTCGCGGTAGCCCTTCTCGTTATACTTTTCGATAATCCGGTTAAGGTCATCGTGATAGTCGGTATCTACAAATTTTTTCTGACTGAAAATTTTGAGAATATCTGTTTTCTCATTGGTTTTCTTCATAGCACGCTTGAGCGCACGGTCAGAAAGCACCTCGTTGCCGTCGATGTATATCTTGTGTACCTTGATCTTTGACCGCTTGTCCACGTCAATGGTCAGAATCATCTCGTTAGGGGCCGAGAGCGACTCCTCCTGCCGCACTCTCACATCGGCGTTCTTGAACCCCTTCTCGTCAAAATACTGGCGGGTGATGCGCTCGATCTTGTTTACCACCTCCGGCGACAACTGGTTGCCGGCCATCAGATGCAGACGCTCCTGCAGGTCGTCACGCTCGTTCTTCTTCACGCCCACATAGCGCACCTCATGGATGCGCGGCTGCTGACGCAGCGCATATTCAAGCCACACCTTGCCTCCGGCTGTCTTCTGCACCTTTATCTTCACCTGTGCGAAAAGTCCCTGGTTGAGCAGACGTTTGGCGGCAGCAGTGATCTCCGTGCCCGGAATGTCGATACGCTCGCCGATTTTCAGACCAGCATAGCTTCTGACCACGTCCGGACTGTAGTTTGGCGCACCCGTCACCTCAATGCCCGCTATCACAAACGTGCGCGGCGGAGCGTTAAATAGTACCGGAGGAGCCGTAACCGTGTCGCCCGGCAGTGTCTGAGCGGCTGTTGTGCCTGAAAATACCGCCGCCATTACAACGGAAGCAACAATTATAAGTGAAGTCAGTCGGCTGTGAATCTGCATCGCTGATATTAATAGGTGTGATGAATTATTTCTGTTCATTATTTTCCACTTGGTCACCGGTGAGTCCGAAGCGGCGCTGCCGATGCTGATACGACCTGATGGCGGAGATAAAATCATCGCCTGAGAAGTCGGGCCAGAACAGCGGCGAGAAGTATAGTTCACTGTATGCTATCTGCCACAGCAGGTAGTTGCTTATCCGGTAGTCGCCGCCCGTGCGTATCAGCAGATCAGGATCAGGAATGGATGGAGCGGCCAGATGCGCCGAGACGGTCTCGTCGGTCACCGACTCCGGGTCTATCTCTCCGGCCGCCGCCTTGGCGGCTATGGCTTTCACCGCTTCGGTTATCTCCCAGCGCGACGAATAGCTGATAGCAAGATTCAGAGTCAGTCCGGTGCAATGGGCCGTGTCGGCCATACATCCGCGAAGCAGATCAAGAGTGGCCTGCGGCAGACGTTTGAGATCGCCCATTATGGCAAGACGCACATTGTTCTTGATCAGGTCAGGCGTCTCGCGTGCTATAGCCACGCCCACCAGAGTCATCAGCGCGTCCACCTCCTCTTTCGGACGGTTCCAGTTTTCCGTGGAGAAAGTGTAAAGGGTCAGATATCTGACTCCGAGCTGTGAAGCTGTCTCCGTGATGCGTCTCACAGTGTTGACGCCTTCGATATGTCCTTGCGAGCGGTCAAGTCCGCGGACCTTGGCCCAGCGTCCGTTGCCGTCCATGATTATGGCTACGTGAGCCGGTATGGTGTGGGGGTCTAAGTTGAGTTCCGTGAGGTTCATGGCAGGAATCAGTCTACATAATGGCAGGTCTCGCAACGCTTGCCGAATTCATAGGAGATGGAAATGAGTATGTTTGAATGCCAGTCGGTGTTTTTCAGAAACGAGGTCTTGATCTGATACAGGTCCGACAGGTCCTTCCCGTCGATATGGTCGGAAAATACTTTGGTAACACAGAATTCCGCGGCGATATTCAGCCGCGGACGCACCTTGAACTTCACTCCGAAAGCCATGGGCACACTGAATCCGGCATATACCCCGTCGCCGGGATTGCCTAAAGTCACCCCGACCCCCAGAGCCATATACGGACTCCAGCGGCGAAGGCGCTTGTAGGTCTCGCCTATTCCGTAACTGAAAAAGTTGAACTCGGCCCTGCATCCCAGATCATATATCTGCGAGCGGAAGGAATATGCCGCCCCTCCGGGAAACACCTCTCCGAAATCGGCCGAATTGCCCGAAAGCGACGCGGTGGTAAACAGCGTCCTTATGGCCCAGCGCGTGTCGATCAGGTATCTGAACGACAGCTGCGCGACAAAACCCGGGCGGCGGAACATGTTTGAACGGTTCACGTCGCCGAGATATCCGCTCATGCCCACGCCTGCGCCAAGATCAAACCTATAAGTCTCGTCCTGAGCGCGCATTTCCGTCGCCCCGGACGAAACCAGAGCGACAATCATGACCAGAACTATGCGCGACAGGCGGCGGTACATCCGTAAATATCTGCTTTGATGATTATATCTTTACTGAAGCGGCTTGAAAGTCATGCGGTTGATCACCCCGCGCCACAGCTGGTCATACAGACGCGAAGACGCGTCATATCCGCCGAACATGTAGACGTATGGTGTGTCCCAGCTCGTGATCGGAGCCACCGCACGGCTTGCCTCGGTAATATGCGGCACGACAAAAGCCTGCGCTCCGAAACGCGGCTCCACATCGGCAGGCAGATGAAGATTGGCAGTGGCGGTAAGCCAGTGTATGCCGCTGTCCCACGACGTATAGACCTTGGTCTGCATCTTGCCGTCGGAGCCCGACTTGCCGCCAAGCGCCACCCATGTGGAACGCTCGGTGATCTTGAAGTCAGAAGAATTGACTTTATAGGTGAAATATGGAAACAGTGTGTAGCCCTCGGCCGCAGGCAGCGAATATGATCCGTTGGCAAGAGTCAGACACATCCACGATTTTCCGTCAAAGCACCATGAGGTGCCCGTGAGCGAACCTGCGGCCGTGATGCCGCCCACCATCATGGCCTGAGGGACATCGGACCATTCGTTCGAATACTCTACAAGCTGGCTGGTACCGGCCACTGGAAAGTCCGTACCCTGCGCCGACAGAGTGCCCGACGCTCCGCCGGGATAGCATGTCCATGTGTTGCCTTTCACACCGACCACATCGGCCATGAATCCGCCATATATGTGACTCCAGCCCGTATCGGCCACAGTCCATGTGGCGGCTTTGTCGGCCGATCGCATCAGATCGCCTGTGGCAGTAAGTATATAAAGCGCGTCGGACGTCGCAGTAAACGAGTTGACGTCGGCACCTTCCGGCAGAGTCACTGCCGACGACGCCCATACATCGGGTTCAAACGGATCGGTCGAGCTTGCCAGCGACGCCGATGTGCCGTCGGTGGTCAGGCAGAGCAGCTCCTGACCGAGACTCACGGTTTTCTGCGCCGTCGGACCGACTGTCGCTCCGGGCAGACGTCCGCCGGCCACGCCTGTCCATGTCAGGGAATCGGCCACGACCTTGTGTACATTGAGCTTCACGGTGTACATACGTTCCGACTTACCGTCCTGCGAGGTGATGCGCAGCGTCACATGTCCGGGAGCGAAGTTGATGCTGTCGTTTGGATTCTCCAGCAGATTGACCGTGGTGTCGTTGTCGGTGAAACGGCTCTTCATCACTATCTCAAGAGCCGACGAGGACTTCACGCCAACATTCACCAGCATCCGGCTCACATCGGTGCCGTAAGGCAGGGAGTCGGCATTGTATATCTGGGCGTCGACCAGATCAATCGAAAAAAACACCGAGTCAAGGTGCGGCAATATCTTTGAATTGTTTTTCAGACTAAACGAAGTGATCTCCGTGCTTGAATAATACGCCAGGCTTTCGGGATCGGCCTGTTCCTCCCCCGTTTCCTCATCTTCCTTATTGCATGACGAGAGCATTGAAAGGCCGCAAAACATCGCGAAAGCCATTATGATGAACTGGGTCAGATATCGATTCATTTTAGTTTGATGATATGGCAATTACGTTTTAACAATTGGCAAAGTTAGCAAGAATTCCGCAAAATCTGCCCACTCAGGCGCATATATATGGCGTTTTTACCTTAATTTAATCCGTTTTTATAGGTTTTTAACGCGTTGGGGCCTATTTTCATACACGAAATTTCCACCGCATCAACCGGTAACCGTGGAGCCGGCACTCCGTCTCCGAGAATCATCGGCGACGTCTCCGTGCGTATCTCGTCCCACAGACCCGCATCCAGAAAACTCCCGGCCAGAGTAGCTCCGCCCTCCACCAGAAGCGAGGTCACGCCTTCGGCATAAAGATCGGCCAGCTGCAGGTCAAGCGGTCTGACTCGGTCAAAACAGACTCTGCGCGGCACACGTCCTCCGGGCCAGTGACGCACATCGAGCCTCGGCCTGTCCATTATCTCCGTGCGGCTCCCCACGGCAATGGCGTCGTGAAGCGCACGCTCTCTGTGGACCAGCACCTGGCCATGTGGCAGAGAAAACCTTGCAGGCACCTCTCCGGCGCTACGTATGCGGTCAATGAAACCGTCGGCCGACATTGCCCATTTCAGCGTGACAAACGGCCGGCCATGAGTGTGGGCCGTCATAAATTTCCTATTGATATCCAGACATTCACGCTCCATCTCTCCGCCGACGAGCGCCACCTCCACCCCGGCTTCGCGCATCATGGCTATGCCGCGCCCCGCCACCCGGGCAAACGGATCGGCACACCCCACCGCCACACGCGGAATCCCCCGGTATATGATCAGCTGCGCACACGGCGGAGTCTTGCCGTGGTGGGCACACGGTTCAAGCGTCACATAAAGGGTCGTATTGTCCAGCGACACACCGCGTCTGTCGGCATCAGCCACGGCATTGACCTCGGCGTGCCCTTCTCCGCAGCGTCGGTGAAATCCCTCGCCTGCGATCCGGCCGGTAGCGTCATCCACAATCACCGCACCCACCATCGGATTTGGACTCGCGCCAAATTCGCCAAGTCGCGCCAGCTGCAACGCCCGGCGCATATATTTCATATCCATAATCATAACGGTCGCAAAGGTAGAAATTTTAGCCAAACGCGCCAAATCGGCAAAACCCGCCACACAAGCGATGCAAGCCGCGGGTCAATCAGTTAAATTATATTAACAATATTTACATTATAATTAAAAAATGTTATCAAAAGCAGCTATACTTTCACGCAATGCACATATATTAATATATTTTCGTAACTTTGCATCATAACAGAGCAACGGAGGGGGCGCAGGTCCCCTCCGTCATTTATATTAACGCAAATGATAGATAAAGACTTACTCAGACAAACTGTGGAAGAGGCCATACAGGGCACCGGACTGTTTCTGGTAGACCTGACAGTAAGCCCCGCAAACGCAATAGTGGTGGAAGTCGACTCGGCCAAAGGCGTCGACATCGACTCATGCGCCGCTCTCACACGCGCCATCGAAGCGCGCTTTGACCGCGACGTTGAGGACTACGAACTGGAAGTCGGCTCGGCAGGGCTGACCGCCCCGTTCAAAGTGCGCGCACAGTATGAGAAAAACATAGGCAACGAAGTGGAGGTGCTCACACGCGACGGACGCAAATTCTCCGGCATCCTCACCGAAGTGGCCGACGACGCCTTCACCGTGGCGGTGACTCGCAAAGTCAAGCCCGAAGGCGCCAAACGCCCCGTGCTGGTGGAAGAACCCGAACGGGTGGAATACACCAATGCCCGACAAGTCAAATACGTAATAAACTTCAAATAAGCAGTAAATCAAAGACCAAAATGGCAAAAAAAGCGGATACCCCCAACATGGTTGAGCGGTTCGATGAGTTCAAGGAATACAAACACATCGACAAAACCACGATGATTAGCGTGCTGGAAGAATCCTTCCGCAACGTGCTGGCCAAAATGTTCGGCACGGACGAGAATCTCGACGTGATCATGAACCCCGACAAGGGCGACGTGCAGATATTCCAGAACCTGGAAGTGGTGCCCGACGGAGAAGTGACCAACCCCAACCTGCAGATCTCGCTGAGCGACGCAAGGGCCGACAACGACCCCGAAGCAGAAATCGGCGAAGAGCACACCAAGGAAATCATTTTCGCCGACTTCGGACGCCGTGCCATCCTCAACCTGCGCCAAACTCTCCAGTCCAAGATACTTGACCTGCAGAAAGAAGCTATCTACACAAAATTCAAAGAAATCGAAGGCGAGCTGATCACGGCCGAAGTCTATCAGACATGGAGCAAGGAGATCCTGCTGCTCGACGAGGACAAGAACGAGCTGATCCTGCCCAAAAGCGAATCCATCCCCGGCGACTTTTTCCGCAAGGGCGAAATGGTGCGTGCAGTCATCGCCAATGTCGACAACAAGAACAACAATCCCAAGATCACAGTGAGCCGCACCTCGGAGAAGTTCCTCCGTGCCCTCTTCGAACTTGAAGTGCCTGAAATCCACGACGGTCTCATCAACATCCGCGCCGTGGCCCGCATCCCGGGAGAACGCGCCAAGATCGCTGTGGAAAGCTACGACGACCGCATTGATCCCGTAGGCGCGTGCGTGGGCGTGAAAGGATCGCGAATCCACGGAATCGTGCGCGAGCTGCGCAACGAAAACATCGACGTGATCCCCTGGACATCCAATCCCTCGCTGCTGATCGAACGCGCCCTGAACCCGGCCAAAGTGTCCAGAATAGCTCTCGACGAAGAAGAAAAGAAGGCCGAAGTGTTCCTGCGCCCCGAAGAAGTGTCTCTGGCCATCGGTAAAGGCGGTCTCAACATCAAGCTGGCATCCATGCTCACCGGATTCGAGATCGACGTCTACCGCGAAACCGGTGAATCCGACGGCGACGACATCTACCTCGACGAATTCAAAGACGAAATCGACGAATGGGTGATCGAAGCTCTCAAAAACATGGGTCTGACCACAGCGAAAGCCGTGCTTGAAACCCAGCGCGACATACTCATCGAAAAAGCCGACCTCGAGGCCGAAACCGTTGACCATGTGCTCGAAATCCTCCGTTCGGAATTCGAAGAGGACGACAGTGACGAGAACGGCACAACCGAGACCGAAACGGAAAATCACGAATAACCCTCGGATTCCGCTCTCACTTCACGGCCCACAAAACCTCCATAACTTTTCCAAAACTCCAAACTCCTTTAAAAAGAATAAATGGCGAAAACTAAGATAAGCGTAATTGCCAGAAATCTGAACGTGGGGCTCAACACGGTTACTGATTTTCTGCGCAAAAAAAATATAGAAGTGGAAGACAACAACCCCAACTTCAGAGTTGAGGATGACGTCACCGAACTGTTGGTAAAGGAGTTCGGAGGCGGCGGAAAAAACATTTCCTTCCACAAACCCGCAGCAGCATCCAAAACTTCCGCTCCTGCGGCGGCTAAGACTCCTGCTACAGCCGACAGCAAGGAAACTTCCGGCGGTATAAAAATACTCGGCAAAATCGACCTCAACAGCAACACCCCTACGGTAAAACCGGTAGCAACACCGGCCGACGAGGTGAAGCCTGAGCCTAAACCCGAAGTGAAACCCGAACCCAAACCGGAGGTGAAGCCTGAGCCTAAGCCCGAAGTGAAACCCGAACCCAAACCGGAGGTGAAGCCTGAACCCAAGCCCGAAGTGAAACCCGAACCCAAACCGGAGGTGAAGCCTGAGCCTAAGCCCGAAGTAAAACCCGAGCCTAAACCGGAGGTGAAGCCTGAGCCTAAGCCCGAAGTAAAACCCGAGCCTAAACCGGAGGTGAAGCCTGAACCCAAGCCCGAAGTGAAACCCGAACCAACTGTAGCCGAGCCGCAAGCAGAGACGAAACCCGCTGAGCCCGAGGTATTCAGACTGCACACGGCTGACGAACTGCAGGTACGCGCACCGCAACTTAACGTTGTCGGCAAAATCGACCTTTCGGCTATCAATCAGTCCACCAGACCGAAAAAGAAACAGAAAGAAGACCGACGCAAAGCCAAACCCAGCACACCCGGAGCCGCAGGCACACAGTCATCTGCCAACGCAGGCGACCGCAAGAAACGCAAACGCATCTCCGGCGAGAAAATCGACGTGGAAAAAGCCGGCAAGCAGGCCGGACAAGGCGGCAACCGCAACAACGACGGCAAAAAACAGCGTTCCGAAGCCAACAAAAACAACCAGCACAACCACAACAACGGCGACCGCAACAACAACCGTCGCCCCGTCCACAATGAAGTGAACGAAGAGGATGTGCAGAAACAGGTCAAGGAAGTGCTGGCCCGACTTACCGCCAAAGGAAACAAAGGCCAGAAAACCGGAGCGAAATGGCGTAAAGAAAAACGTGAGGCATTCGCCAACCGCGAGCACGAACGCGCCGAAATGGAAGAAGCTGAAAGCCGCGTGCTCAAGCTCACCGAATTCGTGACGGCCAACGACCTCGCGTCGATGATGAACGTGCCCGTCAACAACGTCATAGCCACCTGCATGAGCATGGGCGTGATGGTATCCATCAACCAGCGTCTCGACGCCGAGACCATCAACATCGTGGCCGAAGAATTCGGATTCCGCACCGAATACATTTCCGCGGAAGTAAGCGAAGCCATAGCCCAGGAAGCCGACAGCGAAGAAGACCTTGAAACCCGTCCGCCCATCGTCACCGTGATGGGTCACGTGGACCACGGCAAAACTTCACTGCTCGACTACATCCGCCAGGCCAACGTGATCGCAGGCGAAGCCGGCGGCATCACCCAGCATATCGGTGCATACAACGTGAAACTTGCCGACGGACGCCATATCACGTTCCTCGACACCCCCGGCCACGAAGCCTTCACCGCCATGCGTGCCCGCGGCGCAAAAGTGACCGACCTCTGTATCATCATCGTGGCGGCCGACGACGCCGTGATGCCGCAGACCGTCGAAGCCATCAACCACGCATCTGCTGCCGGTGTGCCCATCGTATTTGCCATCAACAAGATCGACAAGCCCCACGCCAACCCCGACAAGATCAAGGAAGAACTCGCCTCCATGAACTATCTCATCGAGGACTGGGGCGGAAAATACCAGAGCCAGGACATATCCGCCAAAAAGGGTCTCGGAGTCGAGGACCTTATGGAAAAAGTGCTCCTCGAAGCCGAAATGCTCGACCTCAAGGCCAACCCTAACCGCCGCGCTGTAGGCTCCATCATAGAGTCCTCGCTCGACAAGGGACGCGGCTATGTGGCCACCGTACTGGTGCAGAACGGCACCCTCAACGTCGGCGACATAATCCTCGCCGGCACACATTACGGCAAGGTCAAGGCCATGTTCAACGAACGCAACCAGCGTGTCAAGGAAGCCGGCCCCGCCACTCCCGTGCTCATCCTCGGACTCAACGGCGCCCCCACTGCAGGCGATACCTTCAACGTGATGGAATCCGAGCAGGAAGCACGCGAAATAGCCACCAAGCGCGAGCAGCTCCAGCGCGAACTCTCCGCACGCACCAAGAAAATGATCACACTGGAAGACATTGGCCGCCGCCGTGCCATAGGCAACTTCCAGGAACTCAACATCATCGTCAAGGGCGACGTCGACGGTTCCATAGAAGCACTCTCGGACTCGCTGCTGAAACTCTCCACTGAAGAGATTCAGGTCAACGTGATCCATAAGGCCGTCGGAGCCATCTCCGAGAGCGACGTGGACCTCGCATCGGCTTCCGACGCAATCATCATCGGCTTCCAGGTACGTCCCTCGCAGGCAGCGCGCCGCGCTGCCGAACGCGAAGGCGTCGACATCCGTCTCTACTCCGTCATATACCAGGCCATCGAGGAAGTCAAGGACGCCATGGCCGGCATGCTCGCTCCCGAAATCAAGGAAGAGATCACCGGTTCGGCCGAAGTGCTCCAGACCTACCACATCAGCAAGGTCGGAACGATTGCCGGCGCCATCGTCCGCGAAGGCAAGATCAAGCGCAGCAACAAAGTGCGCCTGATCCGCGACGGCATCGTACGCTACACCGGAGAACTCGGATCGCTCAAACGATTCAAAGACGACGTCAAGGAAGTGCTTTCGGGCTACGACTGCGGCATCTCCATCGCAGGCTACAACGACCTCAAGGAGGGCGACATAATCGAAGGCTTCGAAGAAGTGGAAGTATCACGTACGATTTGATCGCCCATCTCAACATCGGAAGCAACCTCGGCGACCGCGCCGCCCACATAAACGCTGCGATTGACCTGCTCGGCTCCACAGCCGGGCGGGTCATCGCGGTGTCCTCTCCGTGGCACTCCGGTCCGTGGGGCTACGATTCACCCAACATGTTTATGAACGTCGGCGTGAATATAGACACCGACCTGTCGCCGACGGCACTTCTCGACACCGTAAAAACGGCCGAACGCACCATCGATTCCGACGGACACCACCGCACCGCCGAAGGCGGCTATGCCGACCGCGCCATCGACATCGACATCATAGCCATGGGCGACCAGATACGCCGGTCGCCGGATCCGCAGCTTCCCCACCCCCGCATGCACCTCAGGCCGTTCGTGCTCGGCCCTATGGCCCAGATACTGCCGCAGTGGCGCCACCCGCTGCTCGGAGGTATCTCTCCGGCAAAATTATTAGCGGCGATGTATAATAATTGAATCACAGCACCCGTTAATTTATTAAAATATTTTAACCAAACGAATCACCACTGTCCCGATAATGAAGTTGCGCAACACTCTCTTAGGACTCTGCTTGATACTGCTGATGGGTTCATGCTCATCAAACAAGACCGTCCTCCCCTACTTCACCGACCTGACCGAAACACACGGATCAGTGCCTAAAGGCTCCTTTGAACTGACCATCGTGCCCGACGACGAGCTCGTGATCAACGTCACCGCTGCCAACATGGAAGCGGTCGAACAATTCAACGTCCCCTATCAGCGCACACGCACCAACGACTTCAACAACGCCGGCAACGGAACCCTCGAGAGCCAGATCATCACCTCGCGCAACAACGCCATATCCTATCAGACCTACCGGGTCAACGAAGCCGGATTCATCTCCTTCCCCGTGCTCGGCAAACTCCATGTGGCCGGAATGACCATCGGACAGCTGGCCCTATTCCTTGAAGAAAAAATCAGCGCCCAGGTCATCAACCCCATGGTCACCGTAGAACTCGTCAACTTCCACGTCAACGTAATGGGTGAAGTAGCATCGCCCGGCGCACGCCTGGTAAACCGCGAGCGCTACTCGATTCTCGACGCTCTGGCCGACGCCGGCGACATCACCCCCTACGGCGAACGCAAAAACGTGCTCCTCATACGCGAGGAAAACGGCGAACGGGTCTACCACAGGCTCGATCTCAACGACTCCGAATCGACGCTCAACTCTCCCTACTTCTACCTTAGGCAAAACGACGTGATCTATGTCGAGCCAAACAAGATCCGCCAGGCCAACGCAAAAGTCGACCAGGACAAATCCTTCAAACTCTCCATGACATCCGTGATCGTAAGCGCCGCATCCGTCGTGGCATCACTCATAATCGCACTCTTCGCCAAGTAAGAATCCACGAGACATGAAACAGAACAACTCCGAACTGTTAGACATCGGCGGACTCATCCGCATGTACATATCCAAATGGTACTGGTTTGCCATATCGGTCGCTGTATGCTGCCTGATAGGATTCGGCATATCTCGGATCGTTGAATCTAAATACATAGTCCGGTCAAGCCTCATAATCGAAGACGACGGAAGCGGATCTCTGCTGAAAGCCGGCATGGGCGACATGTCGTCGCTGCTCGGCGGCAACACTTCTGCCGACGACGAAGCCATGATCGTCAACTCCCACGCCGTGCTCCGCGAAGTCTCCCGCCAGCTCGGCATATACCGCCGCCACACCGTCCGGCTGATGCCCACGGTCCACCGGTTCCTCTACACGGGCTATCCCGTCGAGGTCACTCCGGATCCGGCCATAAACCTCGACACTCTCCAGAACACCCTGATATTCCGCGTCAGCGTCCACAAAAACGGCTCCACAGCCGACATCAGGGTCAAAGACCTCGAACAGACTCTGCTGAAACTCTCCGACGTGAAACTGCCCGCAGTCGTCAACACCGGCTTCGGCAAATTCACCGTGAGTCTCACTCCCGACTATCCCGAAGGCGAAAGCCTGGTATCCAACATCTGGCTGTCGGGCTACGACGACGCGGCCGACTTCCTCGCCAAAGAACTCGCCATAGGCGTCGCCGCCAAAAACTCCGCCATGATCAACCTTGAGATGCAGACGCCCCACGTGGCCTTTGCCAAAGACGTCCTCAACACCGTCATGGCCACATACAACAACATGGACGTCAGGCAGCAGATGGCCAAAGGAGCCAAATCGGACGCGTTCATAACCGACAGGCTCACCTATCTCTTCGCCGACCTCACCGACGCCGAACAGAAACTCGAGGACTACAAGGAACGCAACGGCGTGCGCGACGTCATTGCCGACGGCACCTACGACTACACCAAACTCGCGGAGTTCGAGACACAGTACACCACCATGCGCATCGAATCCGAAACCATGGCCAATGTGCTCGACATCCTCAAACACTCAGGCAACGACTACACCCTGATTCCAGTGGTGGGAAAATCGGAAGCCATGATCACCATGATCACCGAATACAACAAAGCCGTGCTCTCGCGCATGCGCATCATGGAATCGGCCCGGCCCGACAACGCCACCCTGCAGACCATCGACAGCCGTCTGAGTCAATCGCGCCAGAACATCATCTCCTCCATAACCAAGGCGCTCGAACAGATGCGCGAGCAGGAAAAAGAATACTATGCCGGCTACACCGCCGTGATGAACAAACTCGGCGGCATCCCCACCCTCGAACGCAAACTGCGCGAACTCTCCCGCCAGCAGAAAATCAAAGAAGAGATCTACCTCTTCCTCCTCCAGAAGCAGGAAGAAAACGCCATCCTTCTGGCCAGTTCCACAGCCAAGGGCAGAATCATCGACGCCGCCTATTCCATCAACAAAAACATAGGCATGTCCACATTCACCATCATGATCATGGCTCTGATGTTCGGACTGGTCATCCCGCCGGTGGCACTCTACGTGATGAAGGTCATGCGCACCAAGTTCTCCACCCGTCAGGAAATGGAGACCCGCATCAACATCCCCGTGCTCGGCGAAGTCTGCACCGACAAGACCGGCGACAGTCTGGTGGTGCGCCCCGGAGGATCCAACTCCACGGCCGAACTGTTCCGCCTGATCCGCACCAATCTCCAGTTTGTGCTCGGATCATCCGACCAGAAGGTAGTGCTGCTCACCTCCACCAAATCCGGCGAAGGCAAGAGCTTCATATCCATCAATCTGGCGGCATCGCTCGCCATACTCGGCAAAAAGACCCTGATCATAGGCATGGACGTGCGCAAACCGCGTCTGGCCCAATACCTCGGCATCGAGCCACGCTTCGGACTCACCGAATACCTCTCGTCCGACAAACTCGCCATAGACGACATCATCACCCGCAACGTACACCTCGACAACCTCGACGTGATCATATCCGGCCCGATCCCGCCAAACCCCTCCGAACTGCTTGCCTCCGACAAGGTGGACCGCATGATCGAAGAACTCCGCGGATCCTACGACTACATACTCATCGACTCCGCTCCTGTGGGCATGGTCAGCGACACCTTCATGCTCGCTCGCGTCAGCGACGCCACGGTCTACGTGACCAGAGCTAACTACACCACATTCTCCGACCTTGATTTCGCCGAAAGCATATATCAGGAAAAACGTCTCAGAAAACTATCCGTCGTCATCAATGGCACAGAAGCCAAGAAAGGCTATGGCTACGGCTACGGAGAGAAAGTAAAATAAAACGCGATGACCCCCGCGACAACAGCGACAGTATCAGCACAAAGCCGCACATACTTCACCGCGCCTGCAGCCCAATGGCTGCAGGCCATCGGTTTTTTACTGTCGCTCGCGCTCTTCTCGCTTGAATTCTGGCCCGCGCTGCTGCTGGTCGGCGTCTTTCTCATACACTCGTTCCGGTCAGACCGCTATTTCTTCCTCATCGAGCTGTTTCTGCTCTGCGGAGGATACGGCTACATACGCCCCGGACAATTCCCCGTCAACTCCTACGACATAGGTCTGCTCATCGGCATCATAGGCATCATAATCTACCGGCGCAACAAAATGGTGAAAAGGCTCACGCTCGCCATGTTCGCCTACTTCGCCGTAATCCTTCTGATAGCATCGACATCAGACGAGACCATGGCCATACAGTTCCGCCGCATACGTCTCTACCTTGGACTCGTGTCCTTCTTCATCCCCATGGTCATATTCGCCAACCGGCAGTTCGAATGGCAGAAATTCATCCACACAGTGATGCTCTTCACACTCACTATCTGCCTGTTCTACACCATCGACACCTTCATCCTCAACGGCGGCATCCTCGTCCCCTCGGCCACATGGGTAAGAGACTCCTTCGGCAAGGCCCACTACTCCAGCATATCCCACCTCGTCTGGGATCCGCTGTCACTCTGGTGGCCGCGCCACTACCCCTACGGACTATACTGGATGGCCCTGTGCATCATACCGCTGGCCACAAAGCAGGTGCGTCTGCGCCCGCTGCACTACGCCCTGGTCTTTCTGGCCATATTCGCAAGCCGCACCATGACATTCATGGCCGGAATCCTCATAGGCTTCGCCAGCTTTGCCGGACAAGCCAAAAAGATGATCAAATACTCGCTCGGCACCATCGTGGTCCTCTCGGCGCTGTATGCCGTCGACTCCTCCCTTGGCAGCCCCATGCGTGTGGCATCGACAGTCGACCAGTTCACATCACTGTCCACCGCGGCCGACCAGGTCGACCTTTCGGAATTCGGATCCGGACGAATGGCACAGATCATCCCCAAATGGGAACTGCTCTTCCGGCTCAACCGCCAGTGGCTCGGGTTCGGCTTCCTGCACCCTGAACTGACCACCAATCCGAAATACGCCATCACCAACGAATACTACACCGACACCAGCCGCTCCGAAGAAGTGGCCACAGCCGTCGAGGTCACACAGGTGCAGACCATCTTCGACATAGGTTTCGTCGGCCTTCTGGTCCAGACCGCATTCTACGTCGGACTCTATTTCATGATCCGCCGGCTCCGCCACGCGTCATATTATCTGTGCGTGCTCATCACCATCAGCGTGTTCGGACTTGGCGGATTTGCCGGACTGAGCCTTAACGACGGACTATTCCTGCTGGGGCTGACACTCGGCGCCATCCTTCTGTCCAATCCCGAATGCCGGCTTGCCAGCTTCCCCTCCGACAGTTCCACAACCACTACCACACCGCAGCCATGATTCCAAAGACAATACATTATTTCTGGGCCGGATCCGACACCATGCCGGAAAACCTCAGAAAATACATAACAAGCTGGCAAAAATTCTGTCCGGACTACGAACTCAGGCTCTGGACCCCCGAATCCTTCGCCGACAATTGTCCCCGGTGGATACGACAGGCCATCGACGCTAAAAAATATGCTTTTGCCGCAGACTATGCCCGCGCATACGCCCTCTATCATTTCGGAGGAATCTACCTCGACACCGACGTGGAAGTGATCCGCCCGTTCGACCACCTGCTGCACCTGCCCTACGCATTCGGGCGAGAATCGGAGGGCAACGCCATGGAAACCGGCACTTTCCTGTCCGAAAAAGGCAACCCTATGTTCAAGGCCCTGCTAGACTACTATGACTCCAGACCGTTCATCAAACCCGACGGCACCCCCGACATGCTCGCCATTCCTCGGGTCATAGACAACGTTACCCGCGGCAGATTCAGGATCGTCGACATAAACTCACCTGAGGAATTCGGACCCGAACCGCCGGACACCACCATCTACAGGCTGCCTAAAGACTTTTTCAGCCCCATAGACCTGCAGACAATGAAACTGACCGTCACCGGCAACACGGTCACCATCCACCACTTCGTCGCCTCATGGAAACCGGCGTCCTTCCGATTCAAAAAAAAGATCCAGCGCGCCATAGGCCCCGGACTCACCCTATTCATCATAAAAATCAAGAACATATTCCGAAAATGACCCTACCGGACCATGCTCTCTGCCGGATGTCATTGCCCGATATACCTGAACAGACCCCATAAATGACCCCACAGGAACTTGAAATAATGCACAAGGTCCTCACAATCGGACCCTCAATAAAAGGAAAAGGCGGCATGGAATCCGTGCTGACGGCCTACAGTGAATCCATACCCGGATTCCGCCTTCTCCCCACCAACTCTCCCAAAGGGACTGTAGCAGGATTCTTCGTGGCCCTGCGCACAGCCCTGACCATGCCCATCGAACGCCTGCGCGGACGCTCCATACTCCATGTCCACACCGCATCAGGAAAATCATTCGTAAGAAAGGCGGCATTTATCCGCTGGGGACGCTTCCTCGGCTACAAAGTCATATTCCACAGCCACTGCGGAGCCAGCAAAGACTATTTCCGCTCCATCGGCATCCCCAAGGCACGCCGCACGCTCGAACTCGCATCGTCCATCGTGGTGCTCTCCCAGTCATGGAAAGAATACTACGAAAGCACCTTCCACTTCTCCGACGTGCACATACTCAACAACCCCGTCTACATTCCCGTAGCGCCCGCTTCGCCCGCATCCTCCGAGCCGCTGCGGCTCCTGTTTCTCGGCAAGATCTGCGACGACAAAGGCATATTCGACCTCCTCGACGTATTCACCAGACACGCCGACAGATGGCGCGGACGCGTCAGGCTCACGATCGGCGGCATGGGCGAGGACGAACGGCTCGTCAGGCAAATACACGAATCCGGGCTTGGCGACATGATCGAATTCATCGGATGGGTCACCGACGAAGAAAAAGAAAAAGCATTCGCCGCGTCCCACATACTCATCCTGCCCTCCTACTTCGAAGGCCTGCCCGTATCCATCCTCGAGGCCATGGCCCACCGCAAGCCCATCATATCCACACCCGTAGGCGGCATTCCCGAAGTGGTGGAGACACACCGCAACGGCATCCTCTTCCCTCCGGGCGACAAAAAAGAGATGGCACAGGCCATCGACTGCTACCTGCTCAACCCCGACATGATCGAACGTCACGGCTCCCTCGGTGCACAGAAAGTGAAGCCCTACGCCACCGAAACCATAGCCGAAGAACTGCTCCAGATCTACAAAAACATATGATTGATGGAGAATAAACCCGCCACCACCATACGCATACTCAATGCCGACATACTCGACATAACCCGCGACGAACTCCTGCGCAGGCTCGACCGAGGAGTGCTCGTCACACCCAATGTCGACCACCTCGTCAAGCTACAGAGCGACCCTGAGTTCCTCCGCATATACCGGCAGGCCGAATGGGTTGTCTGCGACAGCAAAATCATCCAGATCATGTCGCGCATGCTCCGCAGGCCGTTTCCCGAAGCCATCCCCGGAAGCAGCTTCTTCACCGCATTCTACCGCTACCACAAAGACGACCCAGATTGCCGCATATTCCTGCTCGGCGCCGCCGAAGGCGTGGCCCTCAAAGCCATGGACAACATAAACCGGGCCATGGGCCGCGACATTGTGGTGGGAGCACACTCCCCCTCCTTCGGCTTTGAAAAAAACGACGAAGAATGCCGCGGAATCACAGAAATCATCAACCGCAGCGGAGCCACCGTGGTGCTCGTCGGAGTCGGCGCGCCAAAACAGGAAAAATGGATCGACCGCTGGAAAGACCAGATGCCCGGAGTAAGACTCTGGATGGCCCTCGGAGCCACCATCGACTTCGAGGCCGGCACCCTGCAGCGCGCTCCCATGGCATTCCGCAAAATAGGCATGGAGTGGTTCTACCGTTTCGTCAAAGAACCCCGGCGGCTCTTCCGCCGATATTTCATCGACGACATGAAATTTTTCATATACTTCACCCGCCAGCTTCTCGGGTCATACAAAGATCCTTTTGCATAATCCTGATTTTTAATTACTTTTGTGGCGCTCTAAGCCATAGGCCTTAAACTGAACCATCGACAATCAACCATAAACAATAAACCAAAAACACTTTTCTATGAAAAGAACTTTACTCACATCGGCCCTTGCCATCGCACTGGGCTTCTCATCGGCTTATGCTGCCGACGGCGACATCACGGTCACCGTTGACTACAGCAACGGCTCCGTAGCCGACCGCACATGGACAAGCACCGCCACTCCCGGTGCCACAGTATCAATGAACGGCGGCGATCTCCTTGAGAACAACGGCTACCTTTTCTTTAACACAGCGGCCCAGACCCGCACCGTAACCATAGCGTCCACATCCGACGAATACTACGTATCGGCCTACACAATGTCCGTTATCAGCGTGAGCACCGATGTGGTCACTTTCACTGCCGGCACACAGTCTGTGGCATCATCCCCCACACCGCAGACCTTCGCTGTGAGCGGAATCACAGAAGAGGAAACCGCTTCGTTCACCATCACTCCCGCAGTTGCCGAAGCAAAAAAAGCAACAGTAAAGGAATTCACCGTAACCCTCTCCAAAAAGACCGGAACAACCCCCGAGCCCGAACCAGAACCCGAAGTTGACTACACCCTCAACCTCGGTACAACTACCGGACAAGGCGCCCGCTACATAAGCGCACTGACCGTTACCACCGATGCTGGCTCTGAAACGATCTCAGGCCTTCGCACAAGCATGAGAGGCAACATTTACTTCGACAAAAGTTCATCAGAGATCACAGCTTCACCAGGAAGCACAGTCACAGTACAGGCGGATGGAGCTGGAGAATGGATGCACAACTACCTCTATGTAGACTGGGACAAGAACGGTTTCGAATACAACGGCCCCTCAGACTACCTCGAGATCAACACCGTTGCAGCAATCAATGATCAATATAAACTCAAAAAAGGCGTGGACCTTGTGTTCTTCAACCTTTGGTGTCCAAGCGCAAGCAACGGACTGAACCATGAGAAATACTGGTACAGCAGCAACGGATATGTTGGAGAAAACACCGGCAACAACATTCACCAAGGTAGTGTCACAAACACTCCGATGACATTCACCGTACCGGAAGGCACACCCGAAGGTGAATACCGCGTCCGTGTCAAAATAGCATGGTGCTCGCTCGACCCCAACGGCGGCAAAGACTCCGCTACCAACAACGACATCAAATCTGACAACGGACAGATAGTTGACTTCACACTGGTTGTTGAAAAAGCGCCCGTACCCACCGAAGGCACCGGATCCATCAAATTTGACAACGAAATAGAAGGATCAGGCGGCATCTACTCGAAAATCCAAAACATCACCTTCATTCTGCCCGAAGGCGCCACTACCACCGGCAACGGAACCATCAAAGTTGAAACAGAGACGTACATCTATGATGAAAACGACGAACCTATCGAAGGTGATCATGTCGTAACTGAATACAACGCAAGCGATCTCACCGCCCACCCGTCCATCTCAGGCACATACATTCTCACCCTCAACGAACCCATCGAACCATCAAAGAATGAGGAGGTCATATCTGTAGCAGCAACCGTACCCGCAAATTTCTTTGCCGTATATAACGACAAACACCAGGTCATCACAACCATCAATTCGTTCCGCAAAGAAGCATTCGTAATATTCTATCCGGAAGGCAACATACCCGACACCACTTTCGAACTCACTACCACCCCCGCCGGCGGCGAAATTGTGGAAGCCCTCCCGAAAGTGACATTCTTCGCACCTGAAAACTCCGAATGGTGGAACCCCAACAACGACTGCTCAGAAACGGCCGTTATCACCCGCAACGGTGAAACAATCGCAACCTACCCCGCATCAATTGTCGCCGACGAATACTACAACTACGGTGAGGACTCATACTATCTCCCCGTTCCCCAAGACAACAAGGCCGGCACATATACCCTCACCGTTCCCGAAAAGTTCTTCAAAAGCAACCTCGGCTACAGCGCTGCCAAAACCATCACATGGACTGTGCTCGGTTCCTACACTCAGGAACAGGGTATCATATTCCCCGATGAAATCGTAGGCAAAGTGCCCGCAATCAGCTTCTTCTACATCCCCATGCCTGAAAACTCCGCAGTGACAGGAAACGGCGAAATCACAATCAAATCCGAGGAAACATCCGAGACTGTAGCTACGATCTCTGCCGACAATGTCACCTACAACACCGGCAAAAAGGCATACCAGGCTACTCTGACAGAACCGATCGAAACCGAAGGCACATACAAGATCGCTGTGCCCCGCGGATTCTTCCAGATTGTCAGCGAAGATGACGCTCAGGTGCCCACAATGATAGTTGAGGCCATACACGCCACCATCAAAGTCGTGATAGAGGAAGACAGCGAACCAGTGGCACTGACCGTTACTCCTGCCGAAAGCACAGTCAACGCTCTGCCCTCCATCACCATCACCTACATCGATGAAGAAGGCACCCGGATGTCCATCATGCCCACCGGCGAAGACGAAGACGCCGTCATCACCCTTGCCAAAGGCACCGAAACCGTCCTCTCATTAGACTTTGATTCAATCTTCGACCACTTCGCAATGACTGACGAAGAAGTAGAATATGTCAACATCGCATGCGATCTCACCAAAGCAGGCACCTACACCCTCACCATCCCCGCAGGATTCTTCATCGTACCCGAGATCAACGCCGTCAACCAGGCCACCACAATGACATGGACCATCGACGAAAACGTAGGCATCTCTGAAATCGAAGTATCCAACGGCTCACAGACCATCGTCTACGACCTCCAGGGCCGCCGCGCCGATTCCTCTGCCCGCGGTATCCTCATCGTCAACGGAGTCAAGACCCTCGTGAAATAAAATCCGTACATAACCAGCAGACAATATCAGGCATGTTTGAACAACATGCCTGATATTGTTTTTTTTTGCACCCCATATTTTTTTTAATTACATTTGCCATATCATAAACCATTTTACACTTGTTCTTCTATGAAAAAAACTTTACTCTCATCTGCATTGATGGCCATGATCAGCATCACGGCCTATGCCGCTGAAGGCGACATCACCATTACCATCGACAAAGCATCCGGCTCCACCTCCCGGACCTTATGGACAAGTACAGCCAATCCCGGAGTGATCCTGTCAATGGACGGCGGTTCGATCGTGACCGACCGCAACGACGACGGCGGCAACCTCGTGCTCAGCACCGACGGAGCCACCCGGACCGTCACTCTTACGTCAACCGATCCTGATTACTTCGTTTCGGCCTATACGATTGATGCTGTCGGCGTCGAAGGCGACAACGTCACTTTCAATGCAGGAAGCACCACCATCACCACCAACCGCACCTCCCAGACCTTTGCCGTGAGCGGCATACAGGCCGACGGGACGGCTTCATTCACCATCACGCCCAACGTGGCCGAAGCAAAAAAAGCAATCTGCGGCAACTTCAAAGTCACCATTTCCCCAAAAGACGCCACACCCTCACTTCCCATCTACACCGAAGGCTCAATCGACTTCCCCGGCGCGGTCGACGGCGAGCTACGCTCTCTCTCCAGCTTCCTGATCAAACTGCCTGAAAACGCCAAACCCACAGGCGCAGAAAAGATCATGATCCTCAACGAGCAGCTCAACAACACCGTATGGCAGATCGAGGCATCCGAACTGGCCTACGACGCGACCCAAGGCGCATTCACCGCCACCATAACACCGGCCATAGACATTGACGGCACCTATACTGTTATCGTGCCCAAAGGCACCTTCAACATCGTGAGCACCGAGGACGGAACCACTCCCGAACAGATCGTAGACAATATGTCGGCATCCGTCAACGTCGTATTCTCGGCCGATCCCGTAGCCCTTCAGATCACACCTGCCGAAGGCAAACTCACAGAAATCACATCCATTACCATCAGCTATACCGACGACAACGGCACGGCCTACAGCCTTGTTCCCGTGATAACCGACAGCGAGGCAGTTCCGACTGTCACCCTCGCCAAAGGCACAGAAACCGTCCTCTCTCTGGATGCCGATAAGATATACGATTACGAAGTGATCGAAAATGAGAAATCCTCATTTAATATCACAGGCGAAGGCATCGACTTCAAGGCAGCAGGCACCTATACCCTCACCATTCCCGCAGGTTTCTTCGACATCGACGGACTCAAGACCACAAACCTTGAGACCACAGCCGTATGGACCATCGACGAAAACGTAGGAATCTCCGAAATTACAATCACCAACGGCTCGCAGACCATCGTCTACGACCTTCAGGGCCGCCGCGCCGATTCCTCTGCCCGCGGTATCCTCATCGTCAACGGAGTCAAGACCCTCGTGAAATAATTATGACAACTTTTGTCTGAAACTGAAAAAGGCTCCATGCCGCATGGCATGGAGCCTTTTTTTGAATTACCCCTATTTTCACTAAATTTGCGCCTTATAATCTCTGTCCGATAAAAAAACACACCTTTTCCTTTGATAATGCAACGAATCAACTGCAACGTCTATACGGCCACAATATACCAGATCGCCATGGCGTTTCTTCTGCTGTGGATAACCCGGATTGGCTTCTATTACTATAACCGTACACTAATCGATCCGACATCAAGCAGCCACTTGTGGCGGTTGATGTCGAACGGTATACCGTTCGACGCTTCCGCGACCGTATATTTCAACGCACTGTTCCTGTTCATGCGCTTTCTGCCGTGGCCATTCGTGCTCCGCAAAGGCTACATTATAGCCACCGACACCATTTTCTACATGTGCAACTCGGCAATGCTCATGCTCAATCTGGCCGACATCCCGTTTTTTGCATTCCAGGGATCACGCATGCGGTTCTCATCACTGCGCGACATGGCCACTGACTCCAATATCGCAGGCATCATCCTGTCATACGCCGTCGAATACTGGTGGGCATACCTCGGCGGCATAGCCATAATAGCCCTTCTGGCATGGCTCTACCGGCGTCTGAAACCCGCATCGCAGCTCACCCTCTCCCGCCGGTGGAGCACCTGCGCAGCACGCACAGCCATACTACTGGCCATGAGCCTGACGGCATTCATGCTCATGCGCGGCACATTCAGCTTCCGCGGCACCCCGCTGTCGATAAGCCACGCGGCGGCAGGCATCGAACGCAATGCCGAAATCAACGTGGTGCTCAACACCCCGTTCTGCATACTCCGATCCACATCCGGCACAGACAAGATACCTCTGCGTCATTATTACAACCCCGAACAACTCGCCGCCATGCGGCCACAGGCCATAATCCCTGCCGACAGCATATCGCCCACAGGCAAAAACCTCATGATGATCGTGATCGAGAGCGGCGGCGAATATCTCATCGACAATCTGTCGCCACTTACCGACGGCACCCGGCTCGGCCTGATGCCGTTTGTCGACTCGCTGAGCCGCCATTCGCTCTCCGTACTCCACACCTTCGCCACCGGACGCCGCTCCAACGAAGGGATAGCATCGCTGCTCGGCAGCTTCCCCAACTACGAACCGTTCATATTCATGCGGTCGCCATACACTGTCAACGACTTCGACGCATTTCCCCGCCTGCTGCGCGACGCCGGCTACTCCTCGACATTCTATTACGGATGCAACCCCGGCTCCTACAACATCGAACAGATAGCCATGACTCTGGGATTCGAACGCTCCGCCAACCGCAACGACTACGGCATCAACAGCGACTTCGACGGCCAATGGGGCGTATTCGACCACTGCATGGCCCGATACGTGGCCCACGACATAACCCGATCAATGACCGAGCCCTTCGAAGCCGTCTGGTTCACCCTGTCGTCACACTCCCCGTTCACCATCCCCGAAGGCTGGGATACATCCGGATTCCGCCACAAGGACACCGGAATGGCCCGGTCCGTGGAATACACCGACCAGTCGCTGCGCATGTTCTTCGACTTTGCCCGACAGCAGCCATGGTATAACAACACTATGTTCGTCATCACCGCCGACCATGGCAACCGCGAATGGATCGGCACCAAATTCGACACAGCCTACCTCCAGTATCACATACCGTTCATCGTCTACACCCCCGACGGCAGCATAAAGCCGGCCAAAATCGACGACCGGATCATGTCGCAGTTCGACATAGGACCAACCGTACTCGGACTGCTCGGCTACAACCGCCGTTACATATCCATGGGCTCCGACATATTCGCCGGCGACGGGCGCCCGCACTATGCCGTCAACAAATTTGCCGGAGCCTACCAGATCATGGGCACAAGCTACCTTGTCAGATGGGATGCCGACACCGACCGGATTCAGGAAGTCTACGACATCAAGGCCGACCCCGAACTCACCTCACCGCTGTCAGACTTCGATCCCTGCGAAGTCTCGGCCATGATATCCTACGCCAAGGCACTCCTTCAGGACTTCGCCGCACGCATCAACACCAACAATCTCTCCATATCCGCCGGCCAATAACAGAAAAACACCCCGGATATCTTATAGATCATTCAACCCAAACATTAAATTTTTTGTTTATATTTGCACCATAAACCTACATAACCGATTCTCCTGCCATGTTTACACAGAACGATCTACAGACACTTCAGGCCAAAGGCATAACGGAAGCCGACGCCTGCAAACAGCTCCACAGATTCAAATCCGGATTTCCATACCTGCGCCTGCTCGGATCCGCAACCGTGGGCCACGGCATAGCCCGGCTCACCGACGACCAGCGCCGTGCCGCCGCAGACCGGTGGCACCGATACCTTGCCGACGGCGGCAAAGCATGCAAGTTTGTCCCGGCATCGGGAGCCGCATCGAGAATGTTCAAATCCCTCTTCGCCTACCTCGACGGACCCGACGGAGCGCCGCAGCCCGGCTCCGACGCGGCCGAAGTCATAGACCGCATCCACGACTTCGCCTTCTTCCCCGAACTCGACTCGCTCTGCACCGGTCTCTACGGAGCAGGCGTAGACTTGCTTGCCGCCGATGGCCGCTACAAAGACATAATAGCCGCCATCATCACCGGATCGGGACTCAACTACGGCCAGCTGCCCAAAGGGCTGCTGCAGTTCCACTCCTACCCCGACGGCCCCCACACTCCAGTCGACGAGCAGATAGCCGAAGGCGCTGCCACAGCCGTGGCTCCCGGCGGCACCCTTATGCTGCACTTCACCGTAAGCCCCGCCCATCGCGCTCTGTTTGAAAAGAAACTCGCGGAAGCCATTCCAGCCGCACAGCGCAAATACGGCATCACCATCGACGTGAGTATGTCTGAGCAGCAATCGGCCACAGACACCATCGCCGCCAACCCCGACGGATCCCCGTTCCGCCAGCCTGACGGCTCACTGCTCTTCCGCCCCGGAGGTCATGGCGCGCTCATACGCAATCTCAACGACATCGACTCAGCCGTGGTGTTCATCAAAAACATCGACAACGTGGTCCCCGACCACTTCCGCGACACCACCGTCGAATGGAAACAGATTCTGGCAGGACACATGATCCTGACCCACGACCGCATAGCACACTATCTGCACACACTCGACGCCGGCAACAGCACTCCGGAGCAGCTGCGCGAAATGATAGCTTTCCTCCACGACGAACTCAACGTGCGCGATCCCCGGATGAAAGTTCTCTCCGACGCCGACCTTGAAATGTTCATACGCGCCAAACTCGACCGCCCGCTGCGTGTCTGCGGCATGGTGGTCAACGAAGGCGAACCCGGCGGCGGCCCCTTCATCACCGAAAACCCCGACGGATCCTCGTCGCCCCAGATACTCGAAAGTCACCAGATCGACACCTCCGAGCCAAACTACCGCGAAATGCTGGCCAAAGCCACCCACTTCAATCCGGTAGACCTCGTATGCTACATCCACGACCCCGACGGAAAGCCCTACGACCTGCCCTCGTTCGTCGATCAGGCCACAGGATTCATATCACGCAAATCCTCACAGGGCCACGAACTCCTCGCACTCGAGCTGCCCGGACTCTGGAACGGAGCCATGAGCGACTGGAACACCGTATTCGTCGAAGTCCCGGCGGCTACCTTCAATCCTGTCAAAACCGTCAACGACCTGCTTCGGCCAACCCACCAGCCTGCCCGATGAGCGCCCCATTCGTCATCACCGTCGGACGCCAGTTCGGCAGCGGCGGGCGCGAGCTCGGCCGTCTCATAGCCGACAGGCTCGGCATAGAGTTCTTCGACAAGAAACTCCTGCTTCAGGCTGCCCGCAAATCAGGCGTATTGCCGGAGATCTACGAACACAAGGACGAACGCATGCCCTCCATTCTGACCGGAGGACTCTCGTTTGCCATGGGCATGATGGGCGGCACGTCGCCATGGGCCGGCCCCACGTCCATCAGCGACGAAAGCATGCAGGCCGCCATAGCCGACGTGATCCGCGAGCTGGCCCGCACACGTAGCTGCGTGATCGTGGGCCGCACGGCCGACTACGTCCTGCGCGACAACCCCCATGTCACCAACATCTTCGTCCACGCTCCCGAAGAGGAATGCATCAGACGGATAATAGGCCGCGGCGACAAAACCACCGAAACCGAAGCCAGATCAATGTGCCGCAAGATCAACAAACTCCGCGCCAGCTACTACAACTTCTACACCGACCGCCGTTGGGGACACTCATCGACCTATCATCTCACCGTCGACTCCTCGTCCATGCCGCTGCCGCAGATAGCCGACATGATATGCGGATATGTGCGCCACCGGGCCGACGCCGCCGCAATCCGGACGGACTGACATAAACAAAACACCCTGTGCGGCGGTTATCAATAGTGCAATGACACTTTACCGCCAGCCACAGACCAGACCAACGGCAGACACGGCCACATTGCCCTGTCTGCCGTTTTCAGATATCGACAGCCGCAACATGCCGCGGCTTGCGGCATATCTCGCTGCAACCGACAGCCGCTCCTGCGACTACACTCTCGGAGGTGTGATCCTATGGGCCGATCTCTTCCGCTACCGCATATGCGAAACCGAAGGGATGATGCTCATATCCGGACTCATGGAAAACGACCTCTCCCTGCCGGCATTCTCACTGCCTCTCGGTCCTGACGAAAACACGCTGCCGAGAGCCGTAGAACTGCTGCGTGACTGCGGCAGCCCGCTGCGTTTCTCGGCCATACCGGAAGACAGGCTTCATCTCTTCGCCGCCACGGCACCACGCAGCGTGCAGGACCTCGGACGCGACTGGAGCGACTACATCTATCCCATATCCGCACTTGCCACCCTCTCCGGCAACCGCCTTAAACGGAAACGCAACCACGTCAACCGGTTCTTCTCCGACCACCCCGGCCGCTCCTTCGCAGCGATGACACCGTCCGACGCCGCCGAATGCCGCTCTCTGCTGCACTTTCTCGGCCACGACGGCTCATTCATCGGCCGAGCTGAATTCAAGGCCGTAGACAGCTTCCTGTGGCGTTGGGCCGAAATGTCGGAATATTTCCACGGACGGGTCCTGCGCGACGGCTCCGGCCGCATCGTGTCATTCACGGTCGGCGAGGTGAAGGACGACACGCTGCACGTACACATAGAGAAAACCGACCACTCGGTGACCGGCGCAGGAGAAACCATCAACAAACTGTTCTGTGAAGAGATGCTGGAAACATACAACCGACTGGTCTACGTCAACCGTCAGGACGACGCCGGCGATCCCGGACTACGTGCCGCCAAGGAAAGCTGGCGGCCTGTCATGATGCTTCCGAAATTTAATGTAACCTATATAAAATAAAAAATTATCCGTCATCACGACGAATAATCTTCTTACCTTAAATCTAATACCATGAAAAACTGATGCAAAGTTAAGCATAAAATCCGATATGGCAATACCTGCGGGCCAAAAACCGCCATTATTTAACCGTTTTTAACCAAACACCCGTTTTTTTTACGGATGAAGAGCCGCATACAGCTTCATCCCTTTCGAACGGCCGAGCAGCTCCACAAGCTGCTCGGGAGCAGCCGCGCGTATCCGGGCCACCGACCGGAATTTGCGGAGCAGAATCTCCTTTGACTTCGGCCCGATCCCTTCGATAGAGTCCAGCTCGCTGATTGTCTGTGACTTGGACCGACGATCGCGATGATGCGTAATGCCGAAACGATGGGCTTCGTCACGCAAAGACTGGATCACCCGCAACGTCTCTGAATTCTTGTCGATATACAGCGGCACACTGTCGCCGGGAAAATAAATCTCCTCCAGACGCTTGGCTATGCCCACCACCGACACCACACCACGCAGGCCTATCGACTCCAGAGCTTCCACAGCCGCGCTCAGCTGCCCCTTACCACCGTCCACCACTATAAGCTGCGGCAGATCCTCCGGATCCTCCTGCATCATCCGCGTGTAGCGTCGGGTCAGCACCTCCTGCATTGAAGCGAAATCGTCAGGTCCATCCACCGTCTTGATGTTGAAATGCCTGTAATCCTTCTTGGCCGGCTTGGCATTTCGAAACACCACACACGACGCCACGGGATTCGTGCCCTGTATGTTTGAATTGTCGAAACACTCTATATGGCGCGGCAGCTCCGGCAAACGGAAATCGGCCTGGATCCTCTTGAGCACACGCATGGTTCTCTGCTCCGGATCGAGCTTCTCGGCCTGTTTCAAGGCATCTGCCCGGCTCTGCTCCGCATTGCGCCGCGACACCTCAAGGAGCTTGGCCCTGTCGCCACGCTGGGGTATTGTGAACGTGACCCCGGGAAACTCCGCATCGGGCATCTCACCCACTATCACCTCATCGCACACAGAGCCGAAACGGGCGGCGATCTCGCTTATCGCATAGCTCAGCAGCATATCCGCAGGCTCATCCATCGACCGGTGATACTGCAGCGTGACAGAGCGCACCACAGCGCCGCGTCTCACATGAATATGGTTGACATAAACATCCCGGCCGCCGTCGTCCGACACCCCGAACACATCCACGCTGTCAAGCACCTGACTCACTATCACCGACTTTGAGCGATAGCGCTCGACCAGATCATATTTCTTCTTCAGCTCATGGGCTTCCTCGAATTTCAACTGTGCCGCAAGCCCCTGCATTTCCTCACGCAGTCTCGACAGAATCACTCCGGTGTCGCCGCGCAGTATCATCTTTATCCTGTCCACCGCCGCCGCATACTCCTCATGGTCCACCGCCCCGGTGCAGCAACCGCCGCACTTCTTCAGATGATACTCCAGACAGAGCTTTCCTTTGCCGCGCGCTATATAATCGGGAGTAATGGCATGGCGGCACGTACGCAGCGGATACAGCTCCCGTATCAGATCAAGCACCGCCTTGGCCGACGCAGAGTCAGTGTACGGACCGAAATACTTCGACCCGTCCTTGAGCCGCTGACGGGTCATGAACACGCGTGGAAAATACGCGTTGGTCACCACGATCCACGGATATGACTTGTCGTCCTTGAGCAGTACGTTGTAGCGCGGCTTATACTCCTTGATCATGGAATTCTCCAGATTCAGCGCATCCTGCTCCGTAGGCACCACTATATAGCTCATGTCGGCAATGGCGCGCACCAGCAGATTCGTACGCACGGAATCGTGAGTGCGGTTGAAATATGAGCTAACGCGGCGCTTCAGGTTCTTGGCCTTGCCCACATAGATCACCGTCCCCTCGGAGTCATAATATGTATAAACCCCGGGGGTCGACGGCAGAATGGCTATCTTGTCATGCAGCTGCTGCGACTTTCTGTGCTTCGGCATTATCAAATCACTCTATATTATGCCAGGAGCCGGAAATCAGATCTCCCGACTCCCGACTCCTTATAAATCTCAATTCCTCGACTCAATAAGAGATCAGCGAAGTCACCTCGGCTTCGGCAGGCAGACGATCACGGCCGTTCAGAGCGCTGAGTTCGATGATGAAGCTCACATAGATCTTCTTCGGGTTCATCGACTTGATCAGATCGTATGCGGCAGCCATAGTGCCGCCGGTAGCCAGCACATCGTCATGGAGCACCACCACATCATCCTCCGTAATGGCGTCACGGTGGATCTCGATGGTGTCTTTGCCATACTCCTTGTCATAGGACGCCGAAATAGTGTCGGCAGGAAGTTTTCCGGGCTTGCGCACAGGCACGAATCCCGCACCCAACTCAAAGGACAGGATGGATGCTCCGATAAAGCCGCGGCTTTCGATTCCCACGACCTTGGTCACTCCCTTGTCACGATAAAGCTGGGCAAGATCCCATCCGATTATGTGCAAGGCACGAGGGTCCTTGAACACCGTTGTGAGATCCTTGAACACTACCCCCTTCTGAGGGAAATCAATCACATCGCGCACATGCTTCTTAATATATTCCATTTCGTTTTTAAGTTTGATATGTTATTGTCTATCTGAATTATAATTATGTTCCACGTGAAACAATCCGTCATTTTCCAAGCAACAGCAGCAACACGTTTATATCCGCCGGCGACACCCCGGGTATGCGCGAAGCCTGCCCTACGGTGTCTGGCCGCTGAGCTTTCAGTTTCTGCCTGGCCTCCGTGCTCAGAGCGGTGATCGACTCATAGTCCAGCTTATCGCCGAGGGTCACATGATCAAGTTTGCCCATACGCTCGGCCAGCTGTCGCTCACGCTCTATGTAGCCTGAATATTTCAGCCGCACTTCCACGGCTTCCCTCACCTCCGGCGAATAACCGCCGGCAATGCCGGGAATATATTCTTCGAGCAATCCCATGTCCACGCCCGGCCGGAGTATAAGATCCGCCGCACGCACGCTTTGCCGCACCTCGGCGGAACCGATAGAAGCAAGCATAGGATTGGCGTCGGACGGTTTTACCGACAGCGACCGCAGCTCCTCTGTCAGCCGCCCTATCATCTCCTCCTTACGGCGCAACAGCTCCATGCGGCGATCATCGGCAAGTCCTGCCTTATATCCAATAGGCGTCAGCCTTGAATCGGCATCATCCTGCCTGAGCAGAATGCGGTATTCCGCACGCGAGGTAAACATACGGTATGGCTCGTCTACCCCCTTGTTGACAAGATCATCTATCAGCACCCCTATGTAGGATTCATCGCGGCCGAGCACAAGGGGATCTTTTCCATGAACATATGCGTCGGCATTTATTCCGGCAATCAGGCCCTGTCCGCCCGCTTCCTCATAGCCGGTGGTGCCGTTGACCTGACCGGCAAAAAACAGTCCGCGCACCGGACGGGTCTCCAAAGTGTGACGCAACTGGGTCGGCTGAAAGAAATCGTATTCTATGGCATAACCCGGACGATATATCTGCACATTTCTCAGAGCCGGAATGGTCTGCAGCGCGCGCATCTGCACATCAAAAGGGAGCGAGGAGGAGAATCCGTTCAGATAATACTCCGTCGTAGTTGCGCCTTCAGGCTCTAAAAAAAGATGATGTTCATTTTTGTCGGCAAACGTAACTATCTTAGTCTCGATACTCGGACAGTAACGCGGACCGATGCTCTGGATCTGCCCGTTGTAAAGCGGCGAATCAGGCAGGCCCGAACGCAATATCTCATGCGTCTCCTCATTGGTGCGCACACTGAAGCATGGCAACTGCGGCAGCTTTGATCCCGATTCCGGCAGATACGAGAACTTGCCGCCATCGCTGTCGCCATCCTGACGGTCGGTCAGCGAAAAGTCTATTGTTCTTGCGTCAAGTCTCACCGGAGTGCCGGTCTTCATCCTGTCGGACTGAAAACCCAGCTCTCGCAACTGCTCCGTAAGGCCGGTCGACAGAGGTTCGGCAATACGTCCCCCGCCCCACTGCACGCGGCCCACATGCATCAGGCCGTTCAGAAACGTGCCTGCGGTGAGCACCACGGCCTTGGCCGAAAAAGTCACGCCGAGCGCCGTCTTCACACCCTTTATCATACCCTTCTCCACCACGAAACCGGTGGCTGAATCCTGCCACATATACAGATTCCGCGTATTCTCGAGTTCCGAACGCCAGTTCAGCGAAAAGGCCATACGGTCTGCCTGAGCGCGCGGACTCCACATGGCCGGGCCTTTCGAGCGGTTCAGCATGCGGAACTGAATGGTGCTGCTGTCCGTGATCACACCCATGCCGCCGCCAAGAGCGTCAATCTCGCGCACTATCTGACCTTTTGCAATGCCGCCAACGGCAGGATTGCAGCTCATCTGCGCGATCTTGTTCATGTCCATTGTCACCAAAAGCGTGCGGCTTCCGAGCAATGCGGCGGCACGCGCGGCCTCACAGCCGGCGTGGCCCGCGCCGATCACTATAACGTCAAAATCAAATATCATCGTCTACCTTGCAATTGTTTCAATCGGTCCAATGCGGCATTCTCATGCGCTTCCATCACCTCACGCTCTCCGGGACCCTTGTCATTGATCCCGCAAAGATGCAGCAGCCCGTGGGCCACCACCCTGTGCAGCTCCGTGACATAGTCCGCCGAAAACTGCCCTGCGTTGGATCTCACCGTATCGAGCGATATATAAATGTCGCCGCTTACCATAGACCGCTTGCTGTAATCAAAAGTGATTATATCCGTGAAGTAGTCATGCTGGAGAAACTGCCTGTTCACCTCAAGGATGCCGGGATCATCGGTAAAAATATACGTAAGCGTACCCGCTATCTTGCCGTGATCGGCCGCCACAGCTTCAAGCCATGGCTCCACATCTGCCTTTACAAGCTCTGCGGGAAAGTCCACATTCTGCGTTAACCAGGTGATTGTCATTATTTTATATGGTTTTATACCCAAAAACTCCCCTTGCAGAGCCATATGCCGGTCCTGCAAGAAGAAGATTTGTTTTGCCCAAAGTTACTAATTTTTTTTCGAAGTAAAATCCGCTCATACGTAATTTTTGGATATTTAGCACAATTTCAGCGAATTAAGGGCAATATAACGTCATTTTAAGCCCGCGAGAATCAAAAATTCCGCCCGGACAGGACAGTCCCACGCAAAAAATGCGATTCTCGGAGCCCCACTCTCCTCCCCTCCCTACCCCCGCACACCCTGCAGCTCTTTAATGAAAGAAAATATACGCGGCGGCAATTCCGGCCACAGATCCGGTCACGTCGGCAAGCAGCGCGTAGCTCACCGCATAGCGGGTCTTCTTCACCCCCACCGAACCGAAGTACACAGCCAGAACGTAAAACATCGTGTCAGTGCTTCCCTGAATGGCCGCGCTCACACGGCTCACAAAAGCATCCGGGCCGTAGGTATTCATCAGGTCTACCATCATGCCGCGCGAGCCTGACCCCGACAGCGGCTTCATAATGGCTGTGGGCAGTGCCGCCACCCAGTCCGAATCCATCCCCAGAGCATCCACAGCGGCCGTAAGCCCGGAAGTGATCACATCCATCGCGCCCGACGCCCTGAACATGCCTATCGCCACCAATATCGCCACTAAATAAGGAATAATCTTCACCGCTGTAGTAAAGCCCTCTCTGGCTCCCTCGATAAAAGTCTCATACATATTGATCCTTTTCCTCAGGCCCGCGGCTATAAACATTATTATCACCCCAAACAGCAAAAAATTGGCAGCAAAGCCCGAATACAGCTCCACCGCCTCCCTCGGAAGCGACGAAAACAGCCACACCAGACCGCCCACCACTCCGAACAGACCGCCCAGCCATGCCAGCAGCACAGGATCCTTCAGCGAGATGCGCTGCTTCACACACAGCGACACTATCCCCACAAGCGTGGCAATGAAAGTGGCCAGCAATATAGGCATGAATATATCCGTAGGATTCTCAGCCCCTGCCTGCGCCCTATACATTATTATACTTATAGGGATCAGGCAAAGACCCGACGCATTCAGCACCAGAAACATGATCATCGCATCGGTGGCCGTGTCCTTCTTCCCGTTCAGCTCCTGCAACTCGGTCATGGCCTTCAGTCCAAGCGGCGTAGCCGCATTGTCAAGCCCGAGCATGTTGGCCGACACATTCATGAATATCGACCCCATGGCCGGATGATCCTTCGGCACCCCCGGAAACAGGCGCGTAAACAACGGACTTACCAGCCGGCCGAACACACGGATCACACCGGCCCTCTCCCCGATCTTCATCAGCCCCAGCCAAAGCGACAGAATCCCAGTAAGCCCCAGCGCCAGCTCAAACGCCGTGGCAGCCGAGCCGAACGAAGCACCCATCACGTCGCTCCACACCGTCAGATCGCCGCAAAAAAGCGTGCGCCCGACAGCCGCCACAAAGGCCACCACAAAAAATGCAATCCATATATAATTCAGTACCATAACGCAAAATTAAACAGAATTATCCGTTTATTGAGCAAAATCCCCACGCGAATTGTTATAAAGAGTGAAATCAGACATTGCCCCGCAGAAGCATTCAGGATTTTTTCTTATTTTTGCGGTTAAGTTAATTCTCACGAATTTTATTAATTATCACCAAACCGGACCACATATTGAAAGACAGCAATCCCGAAATCACCGACCTCATAATCCAGGGAATCCAGGAACGCAAAGGACGCCACATAACCCACATAGACCTCTCGGCTGTCGAGTCAAGCGCCGCCCGTGACTTCATCGTATGCGAAGGCACATCCACCACCCACGTGGCGGCAATAGCCGACTGCGTGCGCGACTTCCTGCTCGACAACCACCGCATCAAGCCATATAACTACGACGGATACCGCAACTCATCGTGGATCGTGGTGGACTACGGCTCGGCCCTGGTCCACATATTCATGCCCGACGAACGCCGCCGCTACAACCTCGAGGAACTCTGGAGCGACGGACTCATAACCGAAATCCCCGACATCGACTGAACCTCAGCCCAATGGACAAAAAGAAAAAAAACAACACAGGAGTCAAAACGAAAATGCCAAAATTCAACATCTACTGGATGTATGCTATACTGCTGGCATTTCTCGCAGGAATATTTTATCTGGACGACAACACCATGACCAAGCCGCTCGACACCATCGACCAATTCGAGGAAGCGGTCAAAAACGGCTACATGGACAAAATCATTGTCTACTCCAACAAGCATGAAGCCGAAGGCATCCTCTCCCAGGCAGGAGCCGAAGCGACATTCTCGCCCGAACAGGTCAAACGCCACACGGGCACTGCAAGCGTCACCGTCAGATTCGGCGACACCCAGTCTTTTGAAAAAAAGATCGAATACTGGAAATCGCAGGGTTGGTTCAAAGGCCAGCTCAAATATGAAAACCCCAGCGACTACTCCCATATCCTCTGGACCTTCGGACCGATGGTGCTCTTCATCGCCGTCTGGATCTACTTCATGCGACGCATGAGCGGACGCTCGGGCGACGGCCCCGGCGGAGTCTTCAGCGTGGGCAAGTCCAAGGCACAGATGTTCGACAAAGACTCGGCCGACAAAGTCACGTTCAAAGACGTGGCCGGGCTATCCGAAGCCAAAACCGAAATAGAGGAAATAGTCGAATTCCTCAAAAATCCCCAGCGCTACACCGAACTCGGCGGCAAGATACCCAAAGGCGCCCTCCTCGTAGGCCCTCCCGGCACCGGCAAAACCATGCTTGCCAAAGCCGTGGCCGGCGAAGCCGACGTGCCCTTCTTCTCCATGAGCGGATCAGACTTTGTGGAAATGTTTGTCGGCGTAGGCGCATCCCGCGTCCGCGACCTCTTCCGGCAGGCCAAGGAAAAAGCCCCCTGCATAGTGTTCATCGACGAAATCGACGCCGTGGGACGCGCCCGCGGCAAGAACCCCAACATGGGAGCCAACGACGAACGCGAGAACACCCTCAACCAGCTGCTCACCGAAATGGACGGATTCGGCTCCAACAGCGGCGTGATCATCCTCGCCGCCACAAACCGCGCCGACATCCTCGACAAAGCCCTCCTCCGCGCCGGACGATTCGACCGCCAGATCTACGTCGACCTCCCCGACCTCAACGACCGCGTGGCCATATTCAACGTCCACCTGCGCAACAAAAAAGTCGAACCCGGACTCGACATCGAGCTGCTCGCACGTCAGACTCCAGGATTCTCCGGAGCCGACATAGCCAACGTGACCAACGAAGCAGCCCTCATAGCGGCCCGTCACAACAAAAAGCAGATCGAACGCCAGGACTTCATCGACGCCGTCGACCGCATTATCGGCGGACTGGAAAAACGCTCCAAGATCCTCACCGACGAAGAGAAGAAAGCCATTGCGGTCCACGAAGCCGGCCACGCCACCATCTCATGGCACCTGCGCTATGCCAATCCCCTGATCAAAGTCACCATCGTGCCCCGCGGCAAGGCCCTCGGCGCCGCATGGTACCTCCCAGAAGAACGGCAGATCACTCCCACACAGGCCATACTCGATGAAATGTGTGCCACCCTCGGCGGCCGCGCGGCCGAAGAACTCTTCCTCGGACGCATCTCCACCGGCGCGGCCAACGACCTCGAGCGCGTCACCAAGCAGGCCTACGCAATGGTCGTCTACTACGGCATGAGCGAAAACCTACCCAACCTCAGCTACTACGACTCCACAGGCCAAAGCTATGGCTTCTCCAAGCCCTACAGCGACGAACGCGCCAAGATGATCGACCATGAAGTAAGCCGCATCATCGCCGAACAGTACGAACGCGCCAAACAACTCCTGCAGGACAAAGCCGAAGGCCACGGCCGTCTGGCCGAAGTGCTCCTGAACCGCGAAGTCATCTTCACCGAGGATGTGGAAAAAATCTTCGGCAAACGTCAATGGACCTCACGCACCGATGAGATCCTCCACGCCGCCGAAAACCAGACCCCTCCCCCCTTCGAGCCTTCCGCCCCCTCCGAGCCGGCACCCGAACCCGAAGCATAAATCACCAACACTGAACCTAAACCAAAAGCGCAGCCCCGGATCCTACTGGGGCTGCGCTTTTAATTCCGTGCACTGACCCTATAAACTCCAAACTATCCATCATCAACCGTGAACCATCAACCGTAAACACCAAAACCACAAACTTTTCTCCTACAAACTGAAACTTTGGGGATTTTTGCGTAAATTTGGGGCGATTATACCCTATCAAGTTCAAAGCTTATGATCGACCACGGCAACCCCCTACCCCGCTACCCCGAGTCCAGCCCGGAGGAAGAGGAACGCATGATTGAAGAAGCGTTTCAGGACGTGCTCAACGGCTACCTCAAGTCCAACCACCGCAAAAAGGTGGAGATAATCAAGCGCGCATACCACTTCGCCAAAGAAGCCCACAAGGGCATACGGCGTCGGTCCGGCGAACCCTACATCATGCACCCCATAGCCGTGGCAAGGATAGCAAGCCGTGAGATAGGGCTCGGATCCACAAGCATCTGTGCGGCGCTGCTCCACGACGTGGTCGAGGACACCGAATACACCGTCGAGGACATCCGGCAGCACTTCGGACCAAAGATAGCACAACTTGTCGAAGGTCTCACCAAAATCTCCGGCGGCATATTCGGCGAACAGGCATCAGCACAGGCCGAAAACTTCCGCAAACTGCTGCTCACCATGAGCGAGGACATCCGTGTGGTGCTCCTGAAAATGGCCGACCGCCTGCACAACATGCGCACCCTCGGCTCCATGGCCCCTGCCAAACAATACAAAATAGCTGGCGAGACACTCTACATATATGCCCCGCTGGCCCATCGGCTCGGACTGTTCGCCATTAAGACCGAACTTGAGGACCTCAGTTTCAAATACGAGCATCCTGCCGCCTACGAAAGCATATCGCAGCAGATCAGCAACACCGAGAGCGAACGCCACAACATCTACCGTGACTTTGCCGCGCCGATCGAATCGCGTCTGCACGACCTCGGAATCCGTTTCGAAGCCAAATACAGGCTTAAGTCCGTCTACTCCATCTGGCGGAAAATGGAGACAAAAAAAATCCCGTTCGAAGAGGTCTACGACCTGTATGCCATGCGCATAATCTTCGACTGCGACGACCCTGCCGACGAAAAACGCATATGCTGGATGATATATTCAGCCATAACCGACATCTACAAGCTCCACCCCGACCGCACGCGCGACTGGATCTCCGTGCCGAAAGCCAACGGCTATCAGGCACTCCACCTCACCGTGATGGGCAACGACGGCAACTGGGTTGAGATCCAGATACGATCCCGGCGCATGGACGACATCGCCGAACGAGGTTTTGCCGCCCACTGGAAATATAAAGTCGGCGAAGGCGACGAAGAAAGCGAGCTGACCGTATGGCTCCGTACGATCAAGGACATACTCGACAACCCAGAGCCGAGCGCCATCGACTTCCTCGACACGCTCAAGCTCAACCTGTTCTCGTCGGAAATAGTAGTGTTCACCCCCAAGGGCGAACTGCTCACGCTGCCGGCCGGAGCCACTGTCCTCGACGTGGCATTCGCGCTCCACAGCCACATCGGCCTGTGCTGCATAGCCGGCAAGGTCAACCACAAACTGGTGCCCCTGAACCATCGGCTCAGTTCCGGCGACCAGGTGGAGGTGCTCACCTCGCAAAACCCCAATCCGCAGCCCGAATGGGTCAACTTCCTCGCCACAGCCAAGGCCCGCACACGCCTGCGCCAGGCCCTGCGTAAAGACCGTCAGCCACTGATCGACCGCGGACGCCAGGAATTCGACGACGCACTGCTCCGCCACTCCATACCCCACTCCAACGAGATCATCACCAAAGTCATGGGCTACTACCGCCTTGACTCTCGCGACGACCTCTACATCGCCATCGCGCGCAACGACATCGACATAGACCGCTCTTTCACCGAGCTGACCAAAAAAAGCTCGCCGTCATTCCTGCGTAAAATTCTCAGAGTCAGCCTGCCGTTCACATCCTCATCCAAGGAAAAAACAGCCGCGACCGGATCCGAACCCGCCGGAAAACCGAAAATCAACCCCAAGGAGACCTACACGCTCATATCCGACCACGGCGCGCAGAACTACCGTCTGTCCGACTGCTGCAACCCCATCCCCGGCGACGACGTGATGGGATTCATCGAGGACGACGGATCCGTGACCTTGCACTCTCTCACATGCCCCCGTGCGGCCGTACTCAAGGCCACCTACGGCTCCCGCATACTCTCCACACGCTGGAAAGGCGGCGACACCCGATTCACCGCCACCGTACACATGGAAGGCATCGACCGCCACGGCATCCTTCAGGAAATAGCGTCGATGATATCACTCCAGCTCAACATTGACATACGCCAGCTCTCGATCGAAGCAGTAGACGAAGTATTCACCGGACGCCTTGTGATCCGCGTGTCCAACGCCGCCACCGTCGACGACCTCTGCAACCGGCTCAAAAGCATTGAAGGCGTGTCATCAGCCGCAAGAATATGAAGAAACTACTGCACCCATTTCTCAACGTGCGCACGCTGATCTACCTGATCGGCACCCTTGTCACCGTCTACTTCCTGCCGCGCACCACCACCTCCACATATCTCTACGAAAAAGACCGGCCGTGGAACTACTCGCTGCTCACTGCCCCGTTCGACATACCCATCCACCTTGACTCGCTCAGCATCAAGGCCGCATGCGACTCGGTTGACCGCCACTTCATCCCCGTATATCGCCGCGACAACGTCGCAGCGGCCAAGATCATCGAGGATTTCACCGTATCCCTGTCGCAGGTCGAGGGCGTCAGCGCCGACAGACGCCGGCGCATCACCGACAAGGTGCGCGAACTCTTCCGCACAGGCGTGGTCGATGAAAACACCTACAACGACATCATGACCGGACGCCTGCCGAAACTGCGCATCGTGGCCGACAACGTCATGACCACCACCGCCGCAACTCCATTCAGATCCCCCATGCGGGCCTACGAATGGCTCAAGGAGCAGCTTCCGGCCGACGAATACCAACATGCCATAGAATCATCGCGGCTGGCATCCATGCTGTCGCCCAACATAGTGCTTGACCGCGACATGTCCGAGCGCCTGCGCCACGAGCAATACCAGAAAGTATCCGTGCCAATAGGCGTGATCCAGCAGGGAGAACGTATAATCGACCGTGGCGACATCGTCACCGCCCAGCTCTACACCGTGCTGCGCACCTACGAGCAGATGCAGGCCGAACGCGGATCAGGCACCGGCGGCAACAACATCTACGCATGGCTTGCCAAATTCCTCTACGTCGGGCTGCTTTTCGCCCTGCTGGCCGGATTCCTCCATTTCTTCCGCCCGCGCCTTGAACGCAACATCAAGGCGGTCACATTCCTTGTGGGCATCATCACGGTGTTCTCGCTCTTCTCCTTCATCATGGGCACCACATTCACCTCCGGGCTTTATATAGTGCCGTTCACCATGGTGGCCATAATGGTCCTTGTATTCTTCGACGGACGCACCGCCCTGTTCACCCTGCTCACCACCGTGCTCATCAGCGCCGTCATGGCATCCTACCAGCTGGAATTCATCTTCATGCAGTTCGTGGCGGGAGTCACGGCCATCAACTCCCTCAAAGAGCTGTCGCGGCGCTCGCAGCTGCTGCGCACGGCCCTTCTCGTCTTTGTGGTCTACTCTCTAGCCTACGTGGCCGTCAACGTCATGACCAGCGGATCGTTCAGCGGACTCACAGGCCGCATGTTTGGATTCTGCGCCATCAACGTGGTGTTCGTGTCGTTCGCCTACGTGCTCATCTTCGTCTTCGAGCGCATGTTCGGGTTCACCTCCGTGGTGGCCATGGTCGAGCTCAGCGACATCAATCACCCGGTGCTCCGCGAGCTATCAAAAGAGTGCCCGGGCACCTTCCAGCACTCCATGGCCGTGAGCAACCTCGCCGCCGAAGCAGCCCTGAAGGTAGGCGCCAACGTACAGCTTGTCAGGGCCGGCGCACTGTATCACGACATAGGCAAGATCGACAATCCCGCCTTCTTCACTGAAAACCAGCATGGTGTCAACCCACACGACGCCCTCGAACCCGAACAGAGCGCACGCATAATCACGGGCCACGTCACCGACGGACTCAAACGGGCCGAACGCGCCAAGCTTCCCAAAGCCATACGCGACTTCATCGCCGAACACCACGGACGCGGCACCGCCCGCTTCTTCTATCTCACCGCATGCCGTCTCCACCCCGACGAACAGGTCGACCCGGCACCCTACACCTACGTCGGTCCCAACCCCCACTCGCGCGAGACCTCCATCCTGATGATGGCCGACAGCGTAGAGGCCGCATCGAGGTCCCTCAAGGACTATTCACGGGAATCCATCGAAGCCCTCGTCAATAAAATCATCGACGCCCAGGTGGCCGAAGGGCTCCACAACGATTCTCCCTTAGCGTTCCGCGACATAAAAGTTATCAAGGAGACCTTCATCCACCGCCTTCTCACCATCTACCACTCACGCATAGCCTACCCCGACGCAAAATGAACGCGCCACTGACCAAAGACACCCTCTGCGAAGCCCCCGACACATCGCTCTGGCGCCTTTACCTGCGCCTGCGGCCCGATGCGCTCGAAGCGCTCCTCACCGGCCCGGAAAGCGTCGGGCAGTCCGTCATTTACCGTCGGCTCGGCCTGTCCTCGCCGCTCCAAGGCGACTGCACCCCGCTGGAAGAGACCGTCTACGACAACCCACTGCTGCTTGGCGACTTCGCATCCGTCAGCATGATCATCGACACTCCCCGGTTCGTCCTTCTCCCCTCAGAAGCCGCCGACACGGCATCCAAAGTGGTCTCGTTCATGCTCCCGGGCCACGACGCCCCGTCCGACACCGTCACATGCCCACTCGGCGCCATGGGCGAACTCACCCTCGCCATGCAGATAGACACCCGGCTGCTCAACTTCCTGCGCCGCACCTTCACCAACCCCGCGCTGCACCATCCTCTCACCGCCGCAGGCAACTATCTGGCCCACAGAAACCGCACCGGCGACCCCCGGCGCTCATACGCCCTGCTCGCCCCGGACCAGATGCTGCTGTTCGGCTTCTCGGCCGACGGAACCCTCAGACTCGCCAACCGATACGGCATAACCGGCGCCGCCGACGCAGCCTATTTCATCATGGCCGCCACGGCCGACCACACCCCTGCGGCCATGCTCATCGGCGGCGACAACGCCATGCGCAACGAAATCACGCCGTTGCTGCGCACCTACATGGACCCCATACTCCCGCTAACCATATCAGACGACCTGCTCCACCTGCGCCGCATGGCCCCGGAAGCGCCGGTCGACATGTTAATGCTCACACAACTATGAGAATAATACGAGGAAAATTTGGCCGCAGACGATTCAACGTCCCCGGCAACATATCCGCACGACCCACCACAGACTTCGCACGCGAAAACCTGTTCAACGTGCTGGAAAACATGATCGACTTCGACGGACTCACCGCCATCGACCTCTTTGCCGGCACCGGCGCCATATCCCTTGAGATGATAAGCCGGGGAGCCGCATCGGTCATAGCAGTCGAAAAAGCAGCCACACAGCACCGGTTCATCGACCAGGTGCGCCAGCAGCTCAACTGCCGCGAGCTCACCCTCATCAAAGGAGACGCACTGAAATTCATAGCCGGTGCCGGACAACCCGTCGACCTGATATTCGCCGATCCCCCCTACGACATGGACGGATTCGAATCCGTGCCCGCGGCCATACTCGACTCTCCCCGCACCGGCGACCACACCATCGTCATCGTCGAACACTCGAAAAAACACGACTTCTCGTCACTGCCGGCCTTTATCGGACACCGGGCCTACGGATCCGTCAATTTCTCCATTTTCCGCAAAACACCCCCTCCAGGCCACGATTTGGACAATTGAATTTGTTTTCGTAACTTAGCAAAAAATTCAACCAAACTCCCCGTTCTTATGAAACAACAGCATACAGACATCAGCAACACACACCGATACTGCGTGATAATGTGCGGCGGAGTAGGATCCCGATTCTGGCCTGCAAGCCGCACGGCGCGCCCCAAACAATTCATCGATTTCTGCGGCACAGGACGCTCTCTGCTGCAGATGACCTACGACCGGCTGCTGCCGCTGGTGCCCAAGGAAAACATACTGATAGTCACCAACTCGCAGTATGCCGAACTGATCCGAACCCAGCTCCCCGACATAGCCGGACACCAGATACTTCTGGAACCCGCACGACGCAACACAGCCCCCTGCATCGCATGGGCCGCATACCACATACACGCCATCGACCCGAAGGCATCAATGATCGTGACCCCCGCCGACCATCTGATCACCCGCGAGACCGAATTTCACAAAAGCATAAACAGGGCCTTTGAATTCGTCGAATCAGGCGACTCGCTGCTCACACTCGGCATATCGCCCGACAGACCCGAGACCGGCTACGGCTACATACAGATGGGCACACCCGTGTCCGACGACTTCTACAAAGTCAAGACATTCACCGAAAAGCCCAATCTCGAACTCGCCAAAGTGTTCCTCGGCACCGGAGAATTCCTCTGGAACTCAGGCATATTCATCTGGAAAACCGAAACGCTCATCGAAGCCCTGCGCACATACTCGCCCGACATAGCCTCGCGGTTCGACGCCGGCATAGAAGCTTTCGGCACACCGGACGAACTCACGTTCATAGCCCGCGAATTCGGCAGCTGCCCGTCGGTGTCCATCGACTATGCGCTCATGGAAAAGGCCCGCAACGTCTTTGTCGAAGCCGTCAACATCGGCTGGAGCGACCTGGGCACATGGAGCTCTCTGCGCGACCACACCCCGCGCAACGCCAGCGGAAACGTCACCCAGGGATGCACCGTCATGAGCTACAACACCTCCGGCAGCGTATTCACCGTGGCCGGCAAAGACAAACTCGTGGTGGTCGACGGTCTCCACGACTACGTAATCGCCGACACCGACGACGTGCTCCTGATCTGCCCAATAGCCAACGAACAGCACATAAAACAATACGTCAACGACGTCAAACAACTCATAGGCGACAAACATCTGTAAATGAAAGAGTTTCTAAAACGCCCCTCCGTCTGGGGCACAATCCTCTCAATAGCGGTGATAGCAATCACCGCTTTCGCTTATTTCTATCCCGACGCACAGCAAGGCCGCACACTCCTGCAACACGACATACAGCAGGGAGCCGCAATCGGACAGGAAATCACACAATACCAGCAACTGACAGGCGAAAAATCCTTCTGGACCAACTCGATCTTCAGCGGCATGCCCGCATTCCAGATATCACCGTCCTACCCCTCCTCGTCCCTGTTCAGATGGATCAATGCCGTCTACGGTCTCGGACTCCCCGCCCCGTCCCACCTGCTGGCCATGATGATGATAGGCATGTTCATCCTTCTCATGTCCATGAAATTCAAATGGCACCTGTCGCTCATCGGAGCCATAGCCTGGGGCTTCTCATCCTACTTTGTCATCATCATCGGTGCCGGCCACATCTGGAAATTCGTCACCCTCGCCTACGTCCCGCCCACCATCGCCGGACTGGTGCTCATCTACAACGGGCGCCGATGGCTCGGAGCAGGCACGGCCGCACTGTTCATGATGATGCAGATAGCATCCAACCACGTGCAGATGACCTACTATTTCTCATGGGTGATGGCCGGATTCGTCATAGCCTACGGCATCGAGGCCTTCCGCGCCCGCAGAATGCGCCGGTGGGCCGTCAGCACAGCCGTGGCGGCGGCGGCAATGGCACTCGCCGTGGGAGCCAACCTGCCCAACCTCTACAACACCTACGAATACTCCCGCCACACAATGCGCGGACAGCACTCCGAGCTGACCCCCGTGGCCGAGACATCCGACCCCTCCGACCGCACCGACGGTCTCGACCGGTCATATATCACCTCCTACTCCTACGAAACCGGCGAGACATTCTCACTGCTCATACCCAACATCAACGGCGGAGCATCTGCCCGACCGCTCAAAGGCGGCATGTCGCCCCTCACCGTGGCCGACACCGACCGCGGCCGCGAACTGATGCGCGCCGACCGCACCGGACAGATGCAGCTCCTGCCCCTGTTCTCGCAATACTTCGGCGGGCCCGAAGGCACCAACGGACCCGTCTATGTCGGAGCCATCATCCTCGCCCTCGCCATACTCGGGGCCGCCATCGTGCGCGGACCGCTCAAATGGGCTCTCGTCATCCTCACCATCCTCTCCATATGTCTTGCACTGGGGCGCAACATGATGTGGCTCACCGACCTGTTCATTGACTACATCCCTCTCTACTCCAAATTCCGCGCCGTGGAGAGCATCCTCGTCATTGCCGAATTCACCCTGCCCCTGCTCGCCATGCTTGGGCTCCGGCAGTTCCTGACGGCCGACAACCCCTGGCAGACCTACCGCAAGCCGCTGCTATGGAGCTTCGGATCATGCACGGCGCTCTGCGCCGTAGCCATACTCTGGCCCGCTCTGTTCGGCACCACAGTCATGGGCGACGGCGACGCCATCATGATAGCCCGCTACATCAACGCCGGAGCCCTTCCAGCCGAATTCGACATCAACCACTATCCCGAAGTGGTCAACGCCGCCGAAAGCATACGCACATCCATGGTGGCATCCGACGCCCTCCGCTCCATCCTCTTCATCGGAGTGGCGCTCATAGCCCTCGTCGGCGCCGCCACCGGCAAGTGCTCGCGCCCTGTGGCTCTCGCCGTGATAGCCGTGGCTGTCACCGCCGACCTCTACACCGCCGACAAACGATACCTTTCCTCCGACGCGTTCACATCGGCCAAAGCCACCACAGACGCATTCATCCCGTCGGCGGCCGACAAAATCATCCTCACCGACACCGATCCGCACTTCCGCGTGCTCAACGCTCCTGAGTTCTACTCGGCCGCACCCGCCTACTTCCACAAATCCATCGGCGGATACCACGCTGCCAAGCTCACGCGCTATCAGGACATGATAGAACGTCACCTGGCCTATATGGCACGCCCCGAAGTAGGCCAGATGCTCAAGATCAGGGCCGATTCGGCCATGAACGCCACATTTGCAGCCGAAAGCCCCGAAAACCACAGGCGCATCATGGCCGACCTCAACGTGCTCGACATGCTCAACACCAAATACGTCATCACCGACCCCGCGCAGCCGCCCATCATCAACCGCAACGCCCTGGGCAACGCATGGCTCATAAGCTCCATAGCCTACGTCGACACCCCCGATGACGAAATGCTCGCGCTCGACTCCATCAGCCCCGCCACGACCGCCGTGGCCGACCGCGCCTTCCGACCAATACTCGGCGACGCGATGGCCGCTCCGGCCCCCGGCGACGGCATACGTCTTACGGACTACGCCCCCAACCGGCTCACCTACAAGGCCCGCACCGCCGAAGGCGCGATAGCCGTATTCTCCGAGATATACTTCCCATGGGGATGGACCGCCACAATCGACGGCGAGGAAACCTCCATAGCACGTGTGGACTACCTGCTGCGCGCCCTGCGCCTGCCCCCGGGAGAACACGAAGTGGTCATGACCTTCGACCCCCGCTCGGTCCATGTGACCGACGCGGCAGCCAAAGCGTCCGTAGCCGCCATATACCTGATTCTGATTCTCGGCATAGCATTCACCGTCACCAGTCGTAAACCACAGAGCTGACCTGCACCACCATGCGGCTTCCGGTCATATCCAAGGCACTGCAACGATACAGAGTGAGCCGTGGCTACGGCGTCCACTCGCCGTTTGCCTACCGTTTCATCATCCGCGTGCTGCGCGAGACACTGCCCTACTACGGCTTTGACCGTCTCAACTCACTGCGCGGCGACATGTCGGCCGCCGACGCCCGTCTGCTCTTCCGCATCACCGACTTTTTCCGCCCTGCCACGGTGTGCGTCACCGGAACCCACGCAGCCCAGGCGCGCAGCATCATCCTCGCCGCCGCGCCGCGCACACGGTTCACCGACACACCCGAAGGCGCCGACATGACCGTGGCAGCCGCTCCCCTCTCGGCCGAAGGACTCGCAGACGTCCGTTGCCCAGTCATAATGACCACACGCTGCCCCGAGCCGCTGTGGCAACACGCCATCGACACCTCCGCCCGAGCCATGACCTTCACCAACGGCCGCACAGGCGTCATAGTCAACCGCAGCGGACTTCCCCGCCACGATTACCGCCTGAGGTTTTAGGATAATCACGGAAAATTTATTAACTTCGCATCTGTGAAACGGAAAATATCCACATACCTCCTTGCGGCGGCAACAGCCGCGGCCCTGACCGGATGCGGATTCGGCGACGACAACAGCGACGCCCGCACCACCCTGTTCTACGACATGGTCACTTGCGGCGAAACCACCCCGGAAGGAGTCACCTCATTCACCTTCCGCGCCGTCGACGACTCTCCCGAAGTGACCCTGACAGCCGACTGGACACCGGCAGACACCACCATTGTCCCCGGACAGCGCCTGCTGCTGGCCTACCGCACCGAGGTCCACAACCGCGACGCCCACGTAGAGATCGCTGCTTGGCTCAAAGCCACAGGCGGACAGCTCAAAAGCGCCGCCGACATCAGCGGCTGGGACGACGAACCCGTGTGGGTCAACGCCATCTGGCGCTCGGGCCACTACATCAACCTCGACTGCCGGCTCGAATACTCCGCCCAACCGGCCACATTCGATCTGGTGCTCGACAGCGCCACCGCACACACCCCTGATCCCGTGGCCTACCTCTACCACCGCCGCGACTCCGAGATCGACGGCTTCCAGCGCCGCGTCTACGCATCGTGGGACATAGCCCGCGTCTGGCAGCAGCCGTCGGTGCACACCCTCACCATCCGTCTGCGCGACTCCAACCGCGACATCCAGGACTTCAGATTCACAAAGTCCCAACCCACCGAACCATCAACGATAAACCAAAACCCTAAACTATAAACCATAAACAACAAACAATTATGAGCCAGAAACAACAAGAAATAAAAGTAGAACTCAGCCCCGAAGTAGCAAAAGGCAACTACTGCAACCTCGCCATGATCGCCCACAGCGGCAGCGAATTCTTCTGCGACTTCATCACCGTGGCCCCCAACATGCCCCAGGCCCGCGTACAGACTCGCGTCATCATGACCCCCGAAAACGCCAAGAACCTCTTGCACGCCCTTGCTGAAAACGTACAGCGCTACGAACAGACATTCGGCGAAATCAAGCCCCGCGCGCCCAAGGCAGGCATGAACCCCGCAGGAGGCATCCCCAACCCCTTCATGGACGGCGGCAACGCATAAACCAGACCCAACCCACCGGAGCCGGGAGGACCACCCTCCCGGCTCCTAACTCCTCATTCCTAACTCCAGACTCCCAATGCGTCAACTCTGTATCTACAACTCGCTCACACGACAGAAAGAAACATTCAAACCGCTGCACCCCGAAAGAGTGGGCATGTACGTCTGCGGACCCACCGTCTACGGCGACGGCCATCTCGGCCACGCCCGCCCGGCCATAACATTCGACATACTCTACCGCTACCTGACGCATATAGGCTACAAAGTACGCTACGTCCGCAACATCACCGACGTGGGACATCTGGAAAACGACGCCGACTCCGGCGAAGACAAAATAGCCAAAAAGGCCCGGCTCGAACAACTCGAGCCGATGGAAGTCGTGCAGCACTACCTCAACAGCTACCATGCGGCCATGACACGTCTCGGAGTCCTTCCTCCCAGCATCGAGCCCCACGCTTCGGGCCACATCATCGAACAGATAGCCTACATCCAGAAAATCATCGATGCAGGCTATGCCTACGTAAGCGAAGGCTCCGTCTACTTCGACGTGCCAAAATACAACAGCACCCACCCCTACGGCAAACTCTCCGGACGCAACATCGACGAACTCCTATCCAACACCCGCGCCCTCGACGGACAGCAGGAAAAACGCCATTCCGCCGACTTTGCCCTATGGAAAAAAGCCGCGCCCGAACACATAATGCACTGGCCCTCGCCCTGGAGCGAAGGGTTCCCCGGATGGCACCTCGAATGCTCCACAATGGGCGAAAAATACCTTGGCGAACAATTTGACATCCACGGTGGCGGAATGGACCTCATGTTCCCCCACCACGAATGCGAGATCGCACAGTCCGTGGCCCACAACGGCCACGAGACAGTACGCTACTGGATGCACAACAACATGATCACCATCGACGGCAAAAAGATGGGCAAGAGCTACGGCAACTTCATCACCCTCGATGAATTCTTCACAGGCTCGCACCCCCTGCTCGAGCAGCCCTACAGCCCCATGACCATCCGGTTCTTCATCCTCATGGCGCAATACCGCTCCACACTCGACTTCAGCAACGCGGCCCTCAAAGCAGCCGAAAAAGCCCTCCAGCGCATTCTCGAAGGCCACAAACGCCTTCTCGACCTCAAGCCGTCAGCCACATCCACCGTCGACGTCAGCACATACGAAGAAAAAATGTACGAAGCCATGGACGATGATCTCAACACCCCCATCGTCATAGCCCACCTCTTCGACGTGTGCCGCATCATCAACCAGATCAACGACGGCAACGCCACAGCCACAGCCGCCGATATCGACACGATGAAACGGCTCTTCACCACATTCCTCGGCGACATCCTCGGCATCACCCTCGACGGCACATCCGCCGGACAGGACACCGACATCCTCCCCTATCGCCAGGCCGTCGATCTGCTGCTCCAGATCCGCTCCGAATCCAAGGCCAAGAAAGACTGGGCCACAAGCGACCTCATCCGCGACCGTCTCGCCGCAATCGGCTTCTCCGTCAAGGACACCAAAGACGGCTTCGAATGGACCCTCGCCAAATAGCGCTGCCGGTTTTCGGAGTTGATAGTTTATAGTGTATAGTTGATAGGGCATGGTTTAGGGTTTAAGATTATAGGCTCCGCATCCACACGCAGCCCTTTCCCGTCTCCTTCACCTCTCCCCTCCCAAACCATCAACTATAAACCATACACCATCAACCCAAAACCACAACCCCTCCTCCGATGCGTCTCGAAGAATTCGCCGAGCGGCTCCTGTTCAACCTCCCTTACGTGGCCAACGACCAGCAGGTCAAAGTCATAGCCGCGCTGGCGAGATTCTGCGGATCCGCCACCCCGTCCGATTCCGTATTCATGCTCTGCGGCTATGCCGGCACAGGCAAGACATCGCTCGTCGGCACTCTCGTGCGCACCCTCCGCGAAATCGGCATCAGCTCCGTGCTGCTCGCCCCCACCGGACGCGCAGCCAAAGTATTCGCGGCCTACTCGGGCCATCCGGCGTCTACCATACACCGCAAAATCTACCGTCCGCCATCGGCAGGCAAACCGTTTGCCGCCGTGATGGACAACACCCACTCCCACACCTTCTTCATCGTCGACGAGGCATCCATGATCGGATCATCGTCTACGGCCGACGGCACCGACCTGCTCACCGACCTTATCCACTATGTCTACACCGGCCACGACTGCCGCCTGATCCTGTTGGGCGACACAGCCCAGCTCCCTCCCGTAGGATGCGACGAAAGCCCCGCCCTCAACCCCGACGTGCTGCGCTCCTACGGCCTGCGGGTTACCCGGGCGCAACTCACCGACACCGTCCGCCAGACGCGCTCCAGCGGCATCCTTTTCAACGCCACCCGGCTCAGGGCCGCTATGCGACTGGACCCTCTGCCCCGTCCGCAGCTTCGGTTCAACGGCTTCGACGACGTGATCCCACTGCCCGGCGAAGAACTCGAGGACACGCTCACCCAGGCCTACTCCACCGACGGAATCGACGAAACCATAGTCATTACCCGCGCAAACTGGCGTGCCACGCAGTTCAACCTCGCCATACGCTCGCGCATACTATGCCGCGAAGAAGAGCTGTGCCGCGACGACCTCCTGCTCGTGGCCAAAAACAACTACCACTGGAGCGCTGCCGAGCGGCGACTCGACTTCATTGCCAACGGCGACACCGCACGCGTGGTCCGCATCTACGGCACCGAAGAGCGCTACGGATTCCGCTTTGCCGACGTCCGGCTCGCCTTTCCCCACGCCGCCGCCGAACTCGACTGCAAGATAATACTCGAATGCCTCACCTCCGATTCCCCTGCACTCACCCACACACAGCAGCAGACGCTGTTTCAGGCCGCCTACAGCGATCCTGAACTCTTTTCCGATATAACTCCCGCCTCGGTGCGGATGAAGGCTCTCAGGACAAATCCCCACTATCAGGCCCTGCAGGTCAAATACGCCTACGCAGTCACCTGCCACAAGGCCCAGGGCGGACAGTGGACCAACGTGATCACCGACCTCGGCTCCATCCCCCCCGAAGCACTCACAGGTCTCGACTTCTACCGCTGGCTCTACACGGCCACCACGCGCGCCACCACGCGCCTGTTCTATCTCAATCCGTTCGAATAACGCGACAACACCGTCGCCACCGCCGGCTCCTTGAGCACCACCCTGCCCTCGGCGTCAAGCAGATACATCACCGGCAGCGCTCCCACCACATACAGTTCGTCGCGCTCCACAGCTCCGGTGTCAAACCCGTCGGTCCACCCCTGCGGGATCTTTCCCTTTCCGGAATCCCACCGGCGCCTGTCGCCCCCGGCATACACGGCAAGCATCCGCAACTGTCCGGCCACAGAATCCAGCTCCCCTACCGCGCGGGCGCAATCGCCGCACTCAGGATCATAAAACATCAGCAACACCTCCCTGCCGCGCAAATCCGACAGCCTGCGCCGCCTTCCGTCCCCACGGTCTATAAACTCAAAATCAGCGGCCACACTGCCCGGCAGATTCTTCGACGCCATCTCCAGCATCTCCGCCATGCGCTCCCGCCCCGGAAATCCCGCCGCAAGCATCTCCTGCAGAAACACGCAGTAATACCCGTCGTCACACTGCGGCGAACGCCTGTCAAACAGATAGTCCCCCACCACCGACTCCAGCATCTCCGCCGCCGCGGCATTGCCGGCGGCCTTGGCGACAAGCGTTCTGACCGCCGCACGGCGGTCAGACTCACGCGCATGCGGAAACACCGACAGAAAATTAGCCATGTTCTGACCCATAAAATCACGGTCAAGGCTCCTGTCGGCATCATCAAAATCCATAGCGTCCCAGAAATGCAGCAATATATACCCTGCACGATCGGCCGGCACCGTCATCTCCGCCGGTACGGCAGGCAACGGCAGCTCATCCGCCCCCATAGCGCCCGCAGCCGCCAGCATCGACACGATCACCCACGCCAACCTCCTCATATCTCACTCCTTACGCCGATAATCCACACAGCGTATAAAGCAGGCGTCACTGCGATCCTTGCTCGCACTCCATCCGTCTCCCCACGTCATAGTACGTCCAAGCTGATTAAAATCAAATGTGAAATAATTGATATCCAGACACAGATTAGCATCAGCATTGTTCACCTTTCGTCCCCAATAGACAGCCCCTTGACGCCGGAACAAATCATACATCAACGGCTTCTTATCATCTTTTAAATGATCATAACGCATACTCGCATATCTCAATATACCGCCGGCTATCTCTTTGACACCTTCATCTTTTCGGTGTCCGAAACCCGACGCACCGATAGGGAAAAACAGATTACGGCCACTGTAAGCCGACTTTTCATCGGCTACATAGACAAAACATCCGCGCATTCCTTGCGACCGGTTAACATTGCCGTCGCTGTCACGCCGATAACCGTATGCGTCATCAATATTGTCGGCCACGGTCAAAGCCCCGTCGCCATACAGTACGCCATAGCCCTGCTCCGTTGCATTCCGCAGCGCCATGAAATCGCCGACAGTAGGCACTACATACTTCTTGCCTGTACGTACATTAACCTGTGTAACTATAGTATCCTGACTGAAACCCGAGTTGACATCCGGGCAGCGTCCGCTGCCTATTTCCTTCCAACTCTTATACACCTTCGGATTTTTAGTGCCGGCTATATAATATTCGTCCTTCAACGACGCCATAAAGTCATTTCTTTGCCCAATAGCCCAGATCGAATGCTGTTCATAATAGTTATTCGACGCATCTATAGGAAATGCCGGATTATTGAACTTGAACATCGAGCCTTCATCTACCGGACTGTCCGTTTCTGTGTCACGTGTCAGCATATTGTAAGTATGCCAGTAAACATCCTCGTTTTCGTTTCCGGCTCTGTCATACATTTTCACCGGTGCTTCCCCCTGACGCACAAATATCAGATGCACGCAATTGTAATTATGATACTCCACACGGATAATGGCAAAACGCGACTCGTCCTCTCTGCACGTACTGGTGAAATTCACATCAAACTCAATGGGCGTACGCGTCGCGCCCGACGTCTCCGTGCCACCGTCAATATTGATGAAACCATCCTTGTTGCCGCGCACTATATAAGCGCGCCACGGACCATGCGACTTGATCTCATCAAACTCATAGGCCGACTCCCTCTCCAGTTCCATCAGTTTCACATGAAACGGATCCGTGTTATTATGACTGCGGAAAATTCCTTTCGGATTCTCGATGCGCCGCACCTGATACACCTCTGTCGTAGCCGCCGGCAGGGCGTCCTCCGGGCGTCCTCCCTCGAGCACCACGCTTACCTGCACCACAGCCTTGCGCTCATAGCCCACATAAGGATTGTTGCCCGTATAGCCCGACGTGACTATCATCTGTTTGACGCGCGTATAAAGCGGCAGCACGGCATTGACCACGTTGCGGCTCCGGGTCACCGTGTATTTCCCGGTTTCATCCGAGCCGTGCTCACCGGAAGTGGCAAGGTAGCTCCTGTGGCCCCTCGATATGTTGAAATCACCGTCCCACAGAGACTTTTCATAGTAAATCCGATTACCGTTATCCAAGTCCTCTCCCTCGATCACCTTGTGGGTCGTCTTCACAAGCGACAGAAAACCGTGCCACGGATATTTCGTGCCGAAGCCGCCGGCCTTGTCCACATCGCGGTAATAGTCCAGCCGGTCCTTGAGTGCCAACTGATCATACCCCGGTATATCCGGTCCCCAGTTATTGGACACTATGTCCGCCCTGATCTCCTTGATCTTTCTGCCGCCAGTATTTATTCGTATTGGCAGATTCGTGGTATGATTATACAGATACGAGATATAAAGCGGATTGGGCAGATGTATGCCCTCGGCATCGTCATACTCTATGTGCCAGTCGGCATCGTTGCCGTTGCCGTGAAACCTCAGAGTCAGCTTATAGTGGTGATTGCGCTCGCAGTCATAATTGTCCGCCACATTCTTGCCGAGCATGAATCTGAACTTGATAGGACCTTTCGACACATAGTTGTCATTGTTCGACTCATAGTATCCGGTCACCTCAACGTAAGTGCCGTTTGGCTTGCTGTCCTTGGCTTCCTGATACATCCATTTCCTCGACCCGTCGGGATTGAGCAGCTGATCGCCGTTTTCATCCACCTCATAGTCGCCTGCTTCGGGAAAATCCACCTTTCCGTCGGAGTCGGCGTCCTGATACTTCATCATGCCGGGCCCCTGCATATTCTCATAAAACGGCAGGCAATAGGCCTCCTCGTCGTGATAATTCACCTCTTTCCCCTCATGCTCGTATGTGGAGAGATGCGCGTCCTTCACCACCACAGGCCAGTTATGGAAATCCTCACCCCGGCCATACATCAGCACGTGGCTGGACTGTGTAAGCCCGAACCCGCCCGACACCTCGTCCCGGCGGTCGTCCGCAGGCTTTCCCACACAGCTGTAATGTCCCAGATAGCATCCGTCGGCTATGTCGTAGACCCTCGCTTCCTTGATGTAGACATACACATTGTCGCGCAGGCCGGTCCCGTCGAAATCAATCGTCAGCTTCGACACGGCCCTGCGTATCCACGCATGCAGCAGACGCATGCCCGGGCGTATCTTCACCACGTTGTCGGTCTCGAAATTCATGCCGCGCGTGTCAGCTTTCTCCGTCGTGAAATAACCCAGCATCTCGCAGTTGCCGCTCATGCGGTCCGACCACTCCAGCTTTATGTCGCGCAGGCCGGTCACAGTCTTTATATCCTCGGCATGGGCCGTGAGCAGATCATCCATATTGGCCACGGCATAGACCCTGTAGTCGCCGAAAGGAAGCATAAAAGGAAACTTCACACACAGCGTGCGCGACTCGGCCGGCACTCCGTTGGTGGCGTCGGCCGGCTCCCGGTTCTCATACACCGGCTTGTGAACTTCCAGATCCACCTCCATCGGCTCTATGTCGTCACACAGGTTGCCCTCCATGTCATAAAAAAGGATATACAGACTCGACAGCTGCCCCATGGCATCACCCTTGGGGGCCACAGTGCTCTCGCCGTCACCCTCGCCCTCAAATTCCATGCCGTTCGACCGGCTCTTGCCGTCGTCGCCGGTCAGGGCCTCGATCATGGGCGAAAAACGCACCTCGGCCGTCACCTCCGTCTCCCCTTCGGGTATCACGTCGGCGCCAGCCGGCAGAATCGGCTCGTCGGCACACGAATGAACCGCCGTCGCCACCGCACACCACACCATGGCGCGCCACACACACAATATCTTGTCGCTAATAAACTTCTTCATCTGTATCCGCAAACGTTACGCACTAATTCTTCGGAGGAAAGGCATCCACCGCGTTCAAACTCTTGTCAAAATAACGGTCAGAGTCAATATCGTAGAAAAACACCGGATTCCCCTCCGGAGTCTGCTCCACAACCAGATATTTGTTAAGTAAATCCTTATGTATGCCGAAATTGGGCAGCGGCACCACACTGCCGTTCTCGTCCAGACAACGGCCTGCAACCTCGTCATAGAAATATATCACGTTGCCCTCGTCGTCATACCGTATCAGCAGCAGTCCCTCATGATTGCGGTCAAACTTCAGCTGTGTCACCGACGTCAGCGGCGTCTTGCCCTCGGCGTCCACATAATACTTGTCAGTGACCGGATCATAGGCATACCTCACTCCGTTGGTCACGCGGTCCCTCTCGACCATCAGCCCGCCGGCCGTACGCTCCACACGCAGGGGCACATGCTTCTTGTCAGCGTCATAATAACGGTTGTAGATGTCGTCATAATAATACACCTCCGGAGCATACTTCCTGATCACGATCCATCCGGTGGCCTCGTCGCGGCTCATGCCGTAATCGGGCTTCAGCTCCACCGACGCATACGGCATCACATCCACCTCCACATCCGGATCCCTGTAAGGATCCTTGCTCAGAGTGAACCTGTACCAGTTGTTGCGCACTATGTTGAAATAATCGCCTTTCGAAGCCGACGGAGCATAGACGGGAGGATCGCCGTAATACTTGAAATCCACAAAATGCTCCACTTCCACTTTCTCGTCATACACCACCACTATGCGCGCGCGCTCATCCTCGCCCAACGGCTCGCCGGACACCTTGTCCAGAATCCTGTACTCGGGCACGTATGCCGTCCACACACCTTCGGCCGACTCGACAAGCGCCACATTTTCGGCCACAGACTGGCCCCCGGGCACCGACGGAGCGGCAATGTAGTCAAGATCATAATCCCCGTGCACATACTGACTCTGGCTGCTGATCCCCTGCGGAGCGCGGAAACCGCCCTTGTTGCAGCGCGTCAGCACCACCGACTTGATCCGCGGGCTATCGCCGTCGCCCCTCACCTCCACCTTGGCGTAGGCCCTCAGCAAGTGAATGGCTCCGAGATTCTTATAGCTTCCGTAATCGCCGAAATCCACATCCCTGTACAGATCCGTGATCCCGAACATCGGAATCAGCCTGCCGCCGTCCAGCGTCAGGTCCGACGCCGGATCAAAAGCATACACCGACGCCGCACACACCTCGGCCACAGTGGTCTTCCCGGCCACCAGATCCTCCGGGTCCATATACCCGCCCGACCAGTTTGCCAGAAACATCACCTTGAATGTCCTTCCGCATCTCTCCATCATCTCCGGATCCAGCGAACCGAGCAGATAATAAGTCTTCGACGCCCCCTCGGGATCCACAGGAATGAAGCCCACATCGTCCAGAGAGCCAAGATAAAGGTCGTTGCTGTCAAAAATCAATATGCGGAAATCGCCGCCGGCTATATCTATATGATTCTCCGCCGCACTGCCCGGATCATACGCTCCCGTCTCGGGCGCACGCGAACCCTTGCCGGCATCTCCCCCCTCCAGCACGATCCGGAACTCCGCACGATACTCCCGCACCGACGGACGCACCACGCCCGACGACATTCCGCCGTCGTCCGTCAGAGGAGCGTCGCCACACCCGGCCACACACGCCATCGCCGCCGCACACACTGCCGCTCCCGCCGCTCTCAGCGGCAGGCAACGTCTCAGCACGGCGGCCATACGGTCCATGACAACGGTCAGTATCATTGGTCTATATATCTGTATTTTGCCTTATGCGATTTTACAATATCACAGATCGGTGTCCTGCAACACCACTCTCCATGAGTTGATATAAATATACGAATCTATCCACCTGTCCCTCTCATCCAGAAAGAACACCATGCTGTACTCGTCCTGATAGTCCAGATACTCCTGATCGGTCAGCTCGCGGGAATACTTTCCCTTGACCAGCAGCGCATAATCTATCAGCGGCACCGACACCACCGTCTCGCCATCGCGGTTATAGACATTCACCCTCATGTCGTGGCCCTTCACCATCCGGCCCACAGTATGGCTCGCCACGGCGGCGCCGAGATGTGTCACGGCACGCGAATCCGTGTAATCGGGCACATCCACGCCGGCCATGCCCGAACGGGTCTCCCACGCATGATACGTAAGCCGCTCATCTTCAAGCAGACTGTTGTCCCAGTCCATCAGGCCGTTGCTGTCGGTGATGGTAAAATGGAAATCACTGTCGTCCACCTTCTCCCCCGACAGATGCTGAAGCACGATCTTCACACTGTTCGTATTCTTCGTCAGAGCCACGTCATACACGTGTACGCCCTGCTCATCGGTAAAATTCACATTCTCCACACATCCGTGATACAGACGTCCGAGATCTTCGGTCACATCCCCGCCCTTGCCGTCGGCCGCAGGCGTCCTTGACTCCAGCCGGCACCGCAGGTCGGCCACATTGTCGCCGTCATCCACGCCAAACGACGTGCGGTGACCCTCTCCGCACCATGCCACCAGCGTGTAGTTGCCCGGCCTGACATCCACATCCATCAGATAACCAGCCTGTTTGAGCGCATTGCCCGACTCATGCTTCTGCCAGACGATACGCCCTGTGGCCGCATCGGCCACATACAGGGTCACCTCGTCCACCTCGGCGGCAAAGGCATCGGCAAACTTCAGATTGCGGTCATACCTGAAGCGGACCTTATAATACGGATCGCAGTCGCCCTCATCCTCGAATATAAAGCCGTCACACCCCGTGAGAACCACGGCAGCCGCCGGCAGCAAACCGAAAGCAAGCAACTTGCGCATTATTCTGCTGATTGATTTCATCTTCCGATGGATAATTGACTAAATTACAATAAGTATATATATCTACGCCACACACCGACGGTGGCGGCACTAATATTCGGTTTAAGAAAAAGAGAAGAGAGAAGAAGAGAGAGAGAAAAATATATCAGATATTCGGCCCGGTCGCAAAAAGAAGAAAAAGAGCCGGGGTCACACCGGGCGTCGGCACCCCGGCTCTTCTATAATATAATAAGGCAGATAGGCTGATCAGAGATCCACGTTCTGGTCTACAAGACGCCAGGACAGGATATTGATGCGTGCACCGAGATAGTAATAAGGATCTTCGGGTTCATCAGGCACGATGATCTCATTGCCGTTTTCGGGATCAAACACACCGTGGCCCACCTTGCTGAAGCTGTTGATCGAGATATTATACCAATGGTTGCGCACCACGCCGTAATAACCTTCGTCATTCTTGGCGGCATTCTCTACCTCATGGGCAACCAGATGCTGCACGGGGATGTAATAGACGGAAGCACCGCCATTGTAATTCACCAGCGGAGTCTCGCCCTGCACAGCCTTAAGATTGGCGACAAGAATCTCGCTGGAGATCTCTTCAAATGTGCCGTCGTCTTTCTTGGCATACATCTGCTTACTTTCATCGGCAAGCACCATCTGCACCTTGCCCAGAGCTACGCCGTCCTTTATAAACTTCAGATCGTCTACACCAACCTGAGCATAATGTTTGGTTTCAACATTGCCATCTGTGGTGCTATTCACATAATAGTAGCAGTTCAGACCATAGAGAGTCTTCACACGGTTCAGAATGTAAGCCTTGTAATCCTTCGACAGGAAGAGTACGCCGCGGTGGCTGATCAGATCCAGACCGTTGCCTTGCTTGTCACACACGCGGGCCTTCAGCACCACATGGGTCACGGCTGCATTGTTCACCAGCACGGTGCCGTCGTCCTTCTTCGTGGTGATATTTTCGGGAGTGTTGGTGTTCTCGTTGCAATATTCATAACCGCCAACCGCGCTTGTGAGATCCTTATACTTGCTGTATGTCAGCACACCGTCGAAATCGCTCTTTCCGTAGGCGGTCGACTTGCCCCAGTAGCTGCGGAACTTGCTGGCTTCGTTCCATGCGGCCCACACACCATTGTCCTTCCAGTTCAGGTCAAGCATCTTGGCCATATGGCTCTTATCGGCAGTGGCGTTCAGACCCCATCCGGTCACTTCCACATACAGCTCAGTGCTGGCACTGCCCGAAGGATTGTTGTCGTCATTGTCCTCACCGGCCACACTCTGCGCGAGTTTATACAGGACTCTGCCGTCCGCCAGAGTTACAACATCCTTTATCTCGCTGCTCACCTTCACAGCCACCTTGGCAGCCAGACGCTCCACATACACCTCCAGAGGATCCGTAGTTTTGCTGGCTTCTTCAAAACTGTTCTTGAAGTCATTGGGAGTGATCTTGGTCACATAATAATTGATGTTGTCATGATTGTCGCCATCGCCGAAATAGCTCGACGTGCACATCACAAAACGTCCTTCGTTCCGGCGTCCCTGCCAGTCCACCAGCTTCTCGGCGGTTTCGGCCAGAGTGGCTTCGGCGGTGAAATTCGGAGCGTTGAGCACCGTCATCATGTATTCGGGATAATTGTTGCCGTTCATATTCTCCAGAACCACCACGTTCTTGCCGGTCACGGACTCCACGTTGCCGCTTGTATGATCGGTGAAATCGTTGTCGGGATCATAGATATAGCCGGCTCTCAGCACGGTCACACCATCTTTGTCGAAAAAGAAGAACTGCGCGTGGTTGACCTTGTGCTCGCTCTCCTCGCCGATGGCGAAATCATCGTCGGTAGTGCGTGATTTCGCATTATGACGATCGTTTACATTGGAGATCTTCACTGCCATATAGGCCACATCGCCCACAGGCTTGTTACCGTCCGTATTGACACCCTCTTCCGTGAGAACGTCATTCGAACAGGACACAAACATAGCCGCAGCCATAAAGCCTGCTGACAATTTGATAAATTTGCTCATGCTGTTTTGTTTATTAGATTAATTAATAATTGATGAATATAATTTTTAGTCTTTACTTTCTTCCATAGCGGCAGGCCCGATAAGATACCTCACCGTCGGCCGGTCTGTGAGCGCCCTGACGCGCTGCAGCTCCTCCGCGCCGGCATCCAGGCCCATGTCGGCGGCATTTTCAAACAGGCGGGCCGCACGCTCCAGATCACCCGTCAGCGCAGCCAGCTCGCCGCGCGAGAACACGGCCTGCGCCGAATCGCCGGCACGGTCCAGATAGCCGGCGGCTGCGACGAGATCACCTCGGCGCATCACAATGTTGGCAGCGTTCAGATTGCACTGCACATCGCCGGGATACACCTCCACGGCCTTCATATACACCTGATCATACTCAGGCGAACCCACGGCATATGTCGACGCTATGCGCTGAAAATCAACCGGACGGAGATTGCGGGGAGCCGTGGCAAACACCCGCTTCAGCTCATCTATGTCCACATAAGTGCGTATATTATACCTGACCGTATAGTCCGAATGGCGCAACGCCGGATACACACTGTCCAGTATCACCTTGTATTCCGCCGGATACGCACGCTTGATCTCCCTGTCCTTCGGGTCAGGCTCCATGCCTGAATCTATGATGCGCAGTATCTCCTGGCGATGCGGCAGAGTGCAGCCGGCCACCCATTCGCGCAGACCGGCCCAGTCCTCAGGCTCATAATCGGTCATCATGATCTCCTGATCGAAATTATAATGCTTTCTCACATACTCCTTCAGAGCCGCCGTACGCCCCATGGCCAGACGCACATTGTTGGCATACGAACCCTCGGGCGATGCATAGCCCTTGATGGTTATCCGCGTGATGGTCGCGTCAGGATCATTTTTCACCTTGTCTATCGACTCGATGATCTTGGCTATCTCCTTGCGGTTGCCGCGATAATCCGGACGTATCTCGGTGCGGTTCACCACAAAGTCCACAAAGGCCCTGCCCTCGGCCGTACGCTCTATCACGCTGTCGCCCGTCAGGGCCACATAGCGCGGCGTCCGGCCCATGCTGTACACGGGTTTCTCAAAATCAAGCACAGCCACCGGAGTCTCACCGCGCCGACGCGGCCGCTCGCAGCACTTGCCCATGTCACGCAACACCGTCACACGGCTACGCTCCATCCACGGCTCGTAAGCCACAGTGTGACTGTAGCGGATCATCTCGTCCGATCCAGCGCGCCACACCTTCTCGCCTTCGGCAAGATCGCCATTGCGAAGATGCGAATAATAACGGTTGCGACCGGCCACACGGATCTGCGGCATCACCACGGAGTCTGTCCCCGATGCCGACACGACCACTGGGGTAAACACCACCTCCCTGTCGCGTCCGGGATTCACATCACGCGGATCAATGGCCATGGTCACCGTAATGCCGCCGTCCTGACGCGACACGCCGACTTCGGTCACCTTCAGCTCCGTGTCGGCTGCCGCCGACACGGCCGCGGCACACGCCGCCATAACCGTAATAACAAAACTACGCATCATATCCATGTGTATTTCAGAATGTGTAAATCAGATTAACCGCAGCTTTCGTCGGACCCACATAATTATGAGGATGGTCAGAATCCGTGCGTTTGCCGCAATCGGCGCACTCAAACTCGTCATAACGTGTATAGACCCACCCCAGACCGATCTCGGCCTCGATGTTCCAGTGGCGGCCGATAATCCAGGAATAACCGTAGGCTATGCCGGCTCCTCCCATCCAACCCTGATAACGGTGGTCGCGCAGACGGCTGAAATCAGTGCCCAGAAACCGGAAATCCATACCCAGATTACCCCAGTTGTACTGGCCGCCGATCAGATGGGCACCTAAAAAATGACCAGAAAACGACTCACAGAACCAATAACGGAACTCTGGCTGCACAACCCAGTGCTTCCAGCGGTGGCCATTCACGGCCCAGGCGTTCAGATTGCCGCTCACATCCATGGTCCAGCGCGGCAGCAGTCTCACCTCTGCCCCAAGATTCAACGTCAGGGCGGCATCGTACAGAAGGTTTGTCTTCACGGCCACATCCTGGGCCGCCGATGGCAAACAAGCACAAAAAAACGGCATAGCCGCAACCAAGTGCTTAAATATATCTTTCTCTAATATACCAAAGAAATGTGTAAGTGAATAATTCATAGTCTTTTGCGGATCACATCCCGCTCGCTGCGGAAAGCGCCCGTCGTATTGGCGTGCAAAATTACGCATAATGCTATAAATTACCCCCCCCCATTTGTTAAAATGGGTTAAATCATGTTAATCAGCTTTTCACCGTCAGCTCCTTAAGCTTCAGAACTCCTCATCCAGCGGCAGCCGCCACACATCAGTCTTTCCGGCCGCCACCACACTGTCGGCCGCCGTCTCAGCCACCTCCAGCGAATCCGTCTGCACCGATTCAACCGCGGCATCAGCGGCAGCCACACCGTCGCGCAGCCACAAAACCGCCGAACCCGCCATGGCCACTGCGGCGAGCACAAACACACCAGTCCTCTCCGCCCGTGTAAAACGCACATCCCTCATGTTCATTACCGCAAACATACAAATTTATTTGCAATTACGACTGCTAATCACTATATTTGTCATGACCGATCCAATAAAAAGCCCTATTATATAATAAAGCTATGGAACCCTGGATAATATGGATAATAGCCGCAGCGGCGCTGCTCATCATCGAAATCCTCTCACAGATGGTATGGACCCTCTGCCTGTCGGCCGGATCACTTGCCGGCATGACAGCCGCCCTCGCCGGAGCCGCCCCCCTGTGGCAGGCCGTAGCCATGGCCGTCACAGCCGTGGCCACCTACATAGTCATCATCCCCTGGTACAGACGATGGCATGAATCCGTCATAGCCCGCTCCGGCCACCAATCGCGCACAGGAATGGACGCCCTGCTCGGCCGACGCGCCACCGTCACACAGGAAATCAAGCCCGGCGAACTCGGACGCGCCCGCATCGACGGCGACAACTGGCAAGTCCGCGCCCCAGGCATCCACACCACCATAACCCGCGGCGAGGAAGTCATCGTCAACTCCTACGACAGCATCATCCTCAACGTCTCCCGCCCGACTCCTAACTCCTAACTCCTAACTCCTAACTCCTAATTCCTAACTCCTAACTAAAAAAAATGCCAACCACATCATTTATCCTCGCCATGGCGGTCATAGCGCTCGCCATAGTCATCATCTCGGCGGGCGTCAAAGTCGTCCCCCAGTCAGAAACCCGCGTGGTCGAACGCCTTGGCCGCTTCCACAGCGTCCTCTCACCCGGTCTCAACTTCATCATCCCCTTCATCGACCGGCCCAAGACCATCTACACCCGCCGCATCGAGACGGCCCCCAACGGACGCCCCATCGTGCGCATGACCTCTACCAACGTCATCGACCTTCGCGAACAGGTCTATGACTTTCCCTCCCAGCAGGTCATCACACGCGACAATGTCACCACCGAGATCAACGCCCTGCTCTACTTCCAGATCACCGATCCCAAAAAAGCCGTCTATGAGATCGACAACCTCCCCAACGCCATCGAGAAACTCACGCAGACATCCCTGCGCAACGTCATCGGCGAACTCGAGCTTGACGAAACCCTCACCTCGCGCGACACCATCAACTCCAAGCTGCAGGTGATCCTCGACGACGCCACCAACAAATGGGGCGTCAAGGTCAACCGCGTCGAACTACAGGACATCACGCCCCCCGAAAGCGTCCGCGTGGCCATGGAAAAACAGATGCAGGCCGAACGCAACCGCCGCGCCGAGATCCTCAACGCCGAAGGCGAAAAACAATCCCTCATTCTCCGCTCCGAAGGCGAAAAAGCATCAAAGATCAACCAGGCCCAGGCCACCAAAGAATCCGAAATCCTGCGTGCCGAAGGCGAAGCCCGCGCCATCATCCTCAACGCGCAGGCCGAAGCCGAAGCGATCTCCCGCGTGGCACAGGCCGTAAGCACCTCCCGGACAGACCCCGCCGCCTACATCCTCGCCATGAAATACATCGAGACCCTCCGCGAAATGACCTCCGGACAAGACAACAAGACCGTCTACATCCCCTACGAGGCATCCGCCGTACTCTCCTCCATCGGCTCGATCAAATCCATATTCAGCCAGCAGAACTGACCATTCACACATACCCAAACAGACAGCGATCCGGCAGACTCTCTCATCAGTCTCTGCCGGATCGCTTTAATGTATTAATCGTGCTCGAAGCGGGACTCGAACCCGCACAGCCGCAATGGCTAAGGGATTTTAAGTCCCTCGTGTCTACCATTCCACCATTCGAGCATGGTCATTACGGCTGCAAAGTTAACCAAATTCCACGAATCTCCAAAATTATCAATGAGTAAGCAGAGCGTAACGCCCGTCGGCCCCGTAGACCATATTGTAGCGTGTAAGCCCGTAACGCTCCTCCGCGGCCATGCCGCCCATAGGTGATCCGCCCTCGCCGCCGTTCACGTTAAACACATCGTAGGTGCTTCCGCACTTAGGACACCGGGCCAGTGCAGCATCAAGATCCACCACCACCCGCACCTGCGGCTGGCGCTCCACCGGACACGCCAGATCAAACACATGGTTCACGCCGTACACGTCGCACGTCAGAAGCACTCCGCCATAGCCCGTGAACGACAGCTCCGAATAAGGATAATCCGCTGGCACGCGGTCCTCCCTTATGAAACGCCGCGAATCCATGGCCGCCGGCGCGCCATACACGTTCCAGTCGCCCTCGGTCGTAAAAGCCACATAAACGCGCGCATACGGTATGCGCCGGAAATTGATGTCGGACGAACAGCCGCCGGCCGCCATAGCGGCCATCAGCGCCACAAACAGCTGCAGGGCAGGGGAGAGACGCCGCAGCATCAGCCGTTGAGCTGGGCTATCATCTCCGAAAACTTATCGGCGGCCTCCTGCATCTTGCCGCCCACGAGCGGACGCAGCATCATGGGGATCTCCACGTCGATCGACGTCTGCAACCGCGACGACGAATCGCCCTCCGGCTCGATCTCTATGATCAGGTTCAACGGCACCACGCCAGTCTCGGCCTGAAAGACCACACGGCTCTCGGGAGTGCGCTCCACAATGTGGAAATTAACCTTGCCCACTCCCGGGGCCTGTATCTCAAAATTGTCATCATCGACAAAATTCACGTCGCCCACAGCTTTCAGCTGCTCCTCCGGGAGCTCCTCAAGCCGCTGCTGCAGACCCGACAGATTGCTCACACGCTGATAGATGACGGAACTGGCAAACGGCACAGTCACGGCCTTGCCTGTATATTTTCCCATAATTTTCTTTCTTCTTACTTGTTTTTATTCCACACCGAGGGATCCTTGCGCCACTGCTGAAGCGATGCCAGATCCTCCTGACGGATATAGTTGGTGTCAAGAGCTGCCTGAAGCATGGCTGAATAATTGCTGAGAGTAAGCAACTTCACGCCCGCATCCTTGAATGCCTGCTCGGCAACAGGAAAACCGTAGGAAAACATGGCCACCATGCCCACCACCTCACAGCCTGAAGCACGGATAGCCGCGACAGCCTTCAGCGAGCTGCCGCCGGTAGAGATCAGATCCTCCACCACCACAACCTTCTGGCCGGGCTTCAGATTTCCCTCGATCAGATTCTCCAGACCGTGATCCTTGGGAGTGGAACGCACATACACATATGGCAGTCCCAGCGCATCGGCCACAAGAGCGCCCTGGGCTATGGCACCGGTAGCCACACCGGCCACCGCGTCAGTGTCGGGAAAATTCTCCAGAATCAGCCTGCAAAGCTCCACTTTTATGAACGAACGCACTTCCGGATACGAGAGCGTCACACGGTTGTCCGTGTATATCGGAGAGTTCCATCCCGACGCCCAGATGAAAGGATTGTCGGGTTGCAATTTGATAGCGCTGACTTTCAGCAACTTTTCGGCAAAGATTGTGTCAAGCTGTTTCATGAAGTTACAATATTGATGTTCAACGTGCAAAGTTACAACTTTCCCACAATTAATCAAAAATTTTATTTCCATACCCACCTTCACAACTACTGACTTATTTTAACTATCTTTGCAGCCATGGAATCCGTTTTAACTGAATTTCTCCGGCAGTATCACCTGCTCGGACTCACCATCGGCCTGCTCACGTTTCTGGTCATAGGAATCTGTCACCCGCTGGTCATCAAAGGTGAATATTATTTCGGCACACGCTGCTGGTGGGTGTTTCTCATAGCAGGAGCCGTGAGTCTCGCGGCAGCTGTATGGGTGTCCGACGTGCTCTGGTCGTCACTGCTCGGGGTATGGGCATTCAGCATGTTCTGGAGCATAAAAGAACTTTTCGAACAGGAAGAGAGAGTAAAACGGGGATGGTTTCCCGAAAATCCGAATAAAAAGAAATGACAGTCAATTATATCTACTGGACGGTAAGACCCGAAATCTTCACCGCAGGCCCGTTCACGGTCGGCACGGCAGGTATGTGGATATTCGCCGCGATATGTGCCCTGATAATAATACTGGACCGTGTGGCCCTGTCCAAAGCCATGGCCCGGTGGAAAGCCGACGGAAAACCTGCCGGCGGAAAACCCGAAAACAGCTGGGCCAACGCTATGGTGTTCGGCGCTCTGGCCTTATGGACCGTGTCGCAGATACCCTCGCACCCCCATGGCATATCAATCGGCCCCATATCGCTCAGATGGTACGGAATGATGTTTCTCACGGGATTCACCGCAGGCTACTGGATCGTCAGCCGCATGTTCCGTCACGAAGGTGCATGCCAGAGCTGGATGCCGTCACTGCTGATATGGGTGGCGGCCGGCACCATAATCGGCGCCCGTCTCGGCCACTGTTTCTTCTATGAATGGGACTACTACAGCGCCCATCCCGAAAAGATCATAGCTTTCTGGGAAGGTGGACTCGCAAGCCACGGAGGCACCATAGGAGTGATTCTCTGCGTCATCGGATTCAACCGCTACACAGCCCACAAGCCCCCGCTGTGGACATTCGACCGTCTGGTGCCTGCCATAGCCCTTGTGGGATGTCTCATCAGGCTCGGCAACCTCTTCAACTCCGAGATATTCGGCCATGCCACCACACTTCCATGGGGCTTTATGTTCCCGCTCAGCCGCGAATGGCAGCGACTCTATGCCCCCGACACGGCATGCCATCCCACCCAGATCTACGAAGCCGCCTGCTATCTGGCGCTGTTTTTCCTGCTGATGTGGATGTACTGGAAACGCAACGCGCAGCAACGCCCGGGACTAATCCTCGGAGTCTTCTTCATAGGCATATTCCTGCCGCGCATCATCATAGAATTTGTCAAAAACAATCAGGAAGCCTTTGAAGACACCATGCTTCTGAACATGGGCCAGCTCCTGAGCGTTCCTTTTGTGCTCGCGGGCATCTATCTGGTGTACCGGGCAATGACCAGACCCAAAGAACACCTCACGTTCCCTGACAGATATGCCGATGAACCTTCTTCCGGAAAACATTGACCTGAACTTGACCGTGTGGGCGCTTATGGCCGCCGCGGCGATCCCGATGATATGGCTGCTCGTATTCTACACACGGCGGGTGGCATCGGTGGCTCGCGCCGTGCGACGCCACACATACCCGCTGCCCGAAACGCCTGAAGGCGTATCGGTCATAGTACATTCCTCGGGCAATGCGGACGACCTCGGCCGTCTGCTCGAGGGTCTCTTCTCGCAGCAATACGGCGGACAGATGGAGGTGATCGTGGTCAACGACGGCAAAAACGAAGAGATAAAAGACGTGGTCACACGCATGAAATACCTGCGCCGGCTCGACAATCTCTACATCACGTTCACCCCGCCGGTGGTGCGCAACATCTCGCCGCGCAAACTCTCCGTGACACTCGGGGCCAAGGCTGCCCACCATCCGCTACTGGTCATGGTCGACGAGCAGGCACAGCTGCCATCCGACCTATGGCTCGCAAGGATGACGGCACCGTTTGCCGACGAACAAATACAGGTGGTGATCGGATCGGCCTTGCCTGACCACAAAGCCGACAAACACCGCCATGGCCGTCGCTACCGCTCGTTCACCCATGCCGCCGACGCCGTGATGTGGCTTTCGGCCGCCATACGCCGGCGTCCTTACCGTGGCCACGGCTGCAATCTCGCCTACCGCCGCAGTCTGTTCTTCGACAGCCGCGGATTCAGCTCCGCCCTCAACCTGCGCGACGGCGACGACGACATATTCATCAACCGCGTGACCACCAGAGACAACACGGCAGCAATGGTCAGCCGCGACGCACAGGTCACCTACAGCCATCCTTCATCGCGCCATGAATACCGCCAGCGGCGTCCCCGCCGCTTCCACACCGCACGGTCGCTGCGCAAAGGATCGGCCCGCTTCTTCGGATTCAGCTCGCTTATGACATGGCTATTCGTCCTGCTCACCGTCACGGCCGCAGCAGCAGCCGTCTACAATCGCGACTGGACACAATGCGGGGCCGTGGGCGCACAGATAGCGCTGCTGTGGCTTCCGATATGCCTGACATGGCGACGCACCCTGCTCTCGCTGCGCGCACGTCCGGCCACGCTCACAGTGCCGTGGATGATGCTTCGGCGACCGTTCACAAACCTGCGCCACAAATGTCTCGCGCGACAGCGCCGCAAAGAATATTACACCTGGAGTTGAACCATCGGGACCGCCTGAAAGTTATTGCAGTTAGATATGACTACACAAAAAATTCTCACAGCAACACTGGCGGCAACCGCATTGACCGTCTGCGCCGCAGCCCAGACTGTGGCGCCCATCAAATACGGCGACATGGACCAATGGATCACACGCCATATCAAAGAGTCGAAAGTGCTGGGCGGCAACACCCGCACCGTCTATGAAATCGGACCCACGCAGACCATCGAAGGCTCCAGGCCTTACGTGAACCTCGGCGGCTCGCCATGGGCCACGTCCAACGTCTATGCCAAAGTCATGGGCGTGGTCAAAACCAGCAACGCAGTGGTGCCTGCCGACCACGGCAACGGCAAATGCGCACGCCTGACCACCGTACTCGAACACTGCAAGGTGCTCGGCATGATGAACATCGAAGTGCTCGTGTCAGGCTCCATATTCCTCGGTGAAATGATCGAACCGATCACCAGCACCTCCAACCCTTACGGAAAAATGAACATGGGCATACCGTTCACATCGCGTCCGTCAGCCCTGCAGTTCGACTACAAACTCGTCGATCCCGGCTCAGGAACGCTCACGCGGGCCACCACAGGATCCAAAAAGACATATCCCGGCGAAGACAGTGCCGACGTGTTCATCTACCTCCAGCGACGATGGGAGGACGCCGACGGCAACATCCACGCCACGCGCGTAGGCACCGGACGCGAACGCTTCCGCCACTCATCACCGTGGAAAGAAAAACACCGCATACCGGTGATCTACGGCGACGCGTCCAAAAACCCGTCCTACCGCGACTATATGGGCCTGCTCAACGGCGACAAATCCTACCACGCACGCAACTCCAAAGGAAAAATGGTGCCCGTGCAAGAAGAAGGGTGGGACTCGCCCGACGCCACACCAACACACCTGATAGTAATGGCCTCGGCCGGCAGCGGCACCGCATATGTCGGGCAAGTGGGAATGGAACTGTGGATAGATAATGTGGCGTTGGTCTTTTGACGCCACAATTTTTTTCGTTAATTTTGCGGCATAAAACCTCAACAGCCCTATGCAGAACCTCGTGATAGTAGAGTCGCCGGCCAAGGCGAAGACAATAGAAAAATTTCTCGGCAAAGACTACAAAGTCCTGTCGAGCTACGGCCACATACGCGACCTCGCCAAAAAAAGCTTCTCGCTCGAAGAGAACGGCGACGGACGCCGGGACTTTACACCGCACTATGAAATACCCGACGACAAGATCGACAGGGTGCGCGAGCTAAGGGAAGCCGCGGCAAAGGCCAAGACGGTCTGGCTGGCTTCCGATGAAGACCGCGAGGGAGAAGCCATAGCCTGGCACCTCTATGAAGTGCTCGGACTCAACCCCGACAACACGCGTCGCATAGTGTTCCACGAAATAACAAAAGACGCCATACTCAACGCCATAGCCAACCCGCGGGGCATCGACATAGACCGCGTCAACGCCCAGCAGGCGCGACGCGTGCTCGACCGCATAGTGGGATTCGAGCTTAGCCCCGTACTGTGGAAAAAAATCAAGCCCGCCCTTTCGGCCGGACGCGTACAGTCGGTGGCCGTAAGGCTCATAGTGGAGCGCGAGGAGGAGATAAAAAACTTCCGGTCGGAAGAATATTTCCGCGTCACAGCCATATTCACCACTCCCTCCGGAGCCACCCTGCGCACCGAACTTAGCAAACGACTGACCGACGAAAAAGCGGCACAAAAATTCCTCGAGGACTGCAAAAACGCCGATTTCTCCGTCAGCGCCATCAATGTCAGGCCCGCCAAAAAGACACCTGCGCCGCCGTTCACAACCTCCACACTCCAACAGGAAGCGGCGCGCAAGCTCGGATTCACCGTGGCGCAGACCATGAGCGTGGCTCAGCGTCTATATGAAGCCGGACATATCACGTACATGCGTACCGACTCCGTCAACCTCTCCTCGCTGGCCATCAACACCATCTCCAAAGTCATCACCGACGACCTCGGAGCAGGCTACCTGAAAGTGCGCCACTACCACACCAGTTCCAAAGGCGCGCAGGAGGCACACGAGGCCATACGCCCCACATACGCCGACAAAGAGAGCATCGACGGCACCTCGCAGGAGAAGCGCCTGTACACGCTGATACGCCGCCGCGCCATAGCATCGCAGATGACCGATGCCGAAATCGAAAGGACCACAGTTGAAATATCCGTCAGCACACGCGACGAACGTTTCATGGCACAGGGCGAAGTGATCAAATTCGACGGCTTCCTGAAAGTCTATATGGAGGACCGCGACGACGACAACAGTCAGTCAGACGAAACCACAGGCGGACTGTTGCCGCGGCTCAGCGAGGGCGAGACACTCACCCCCGGCGACATCACGGCCACACAGCGGTTCACCACCAATCCCCCGCGCTTCACCGAAGCGTCGCTGGTGAAAAAAATGGAGGAACTCGGCATAGGCCGCCCGTCGACTTACGCCCCCACCATATCCACCATACAGCAGCGCGGATACGTGGAACGCGGCGACCGCGACGGCACCGAGCGCAACTTCACCGTGCTCACTCTTCAGGCAGGATCACAAAAAATCTCCTCCGAAACACGCAGCGAAACCACAGGAAGTGACCGCGGCAAACTCCTGCCAACCGACACAGGCACCGTGGTCAACACCTTCCTGAGCGAATATTTCCCCGACATCATGGATTTCAACTTCACCGCACGGGTGGAGGAAAAATTCGACGAGATAGCCGAAGGCAAACTGCCTTGGCAAGACGAAATAGCACGATTCTACTCAGTATTTCACCCCGAAGTGGACCATGCCCTGAACATGCGACTCGAACACCGCGTGGGCGAGCGCGTGCTCGGCACCCATCCCCAGAGCGGCAAGGTGGTGAGCGTCAAGATCGGGCGGTTCGGACCGTTAGTGCAGATAGGCGACTCGGATTCCGACGAGAAACCCCAGTTCGCATCCCTGCTGAAAGGACAGTCGCTGGCCGATCTCACCCTCGAGGACGCCCTGAAGCTGTTTGAATTCCCGCGTGTGATCGGCGAATACGAAGGCAAGGATGTCACAGTGGCCATAGGCCGTTTCGGCCCATATGTGAAACACGACGGCAGCTTCGCGTCGATCCCGGCCGGCATGTCGCCCGCGGCAATCGCTCTCGACGAAGCCGTGGAGCTGATCAGGGCCAAGCGCGAGGCTGAAAAGAACAAAACCCTCAAAACCTTCGCCGAGGATACTGACCTGCAGATACTCAACGGACGCTACGGACCTTACATAGTCTATAAAAAAGAGAACTACAAGATACCCAAAACCGTGGAATCGCCAGCAGAACTGACCGCAGAGCAATGCCACGAAATAATAGCCGCACAGGCATCCAAGCCCAAAAAGACTGCCACACGCAAAACAGCAGCCCGCAAAAAGCAATAAATGATGAAAGCCAAGACCACCGCGACCAATACAAAAGTATCAGCGTTCAAACCCGATGTGATCAGGGATTTTACCGTGGCCGAAGACGATCCGCGCGAACTGATGCAGTTTCTCGCCGCCAAACTTCCCGACATCAAGCGCACCGGTCTGAAACAGATGCTTGCACACCGTCAGGTCAAGGCCGGGCAGAGCGTGGTGAGCCAGTTCAACCTGCCGCTCGAACCGGGCGACACCGTAAGCGTGAACCTCACGCGTGAATTTCAGGAATTCCAGCACAGGCGCCTGCGCCTGGTCTATGAAGACGAACATATCATCGTGGTCCACAAGGGCTACGGACTGCTGTCGATGGCCGGCGACGGTCCACAGCAGCAGATCACGGCCTATTCGATACTGCGCGAATATCTGAAAAAGAAAAATCCCGCCAACAAGATATTCATAGTCCACCGTCTGGACCGCGACACCTCCGGCCTGATGCTGTTTGCCAAGACCGCCGAAGCCAAGGAAGCCCTGCAATATAACTGGAACAATATGGTTCTGGAGCGGAAATACGTATGTGTGGTCGAGGGCACTCCCGATCCGGCTGAAGGCACGGTAAGATCCTATCTGCTTGAAAACTCGCGTCATGAGGTATACTCGACCGACAATCCCGACTCCGGCGGGCAGCTTGCCGTGACACGCTACCGCACCCTCGGCACCAACCGCGGACTGAGTCTGGTGGAATGTCAGCTCGACACCGGACGTAAAAACCAGATAAGGGTGCACATGAAGCAACTCTCCACTCCCATAAGCGGCGACCGCCGCTACGGCGGCCATCCTTCAGCCATACACCGCATGGCGCTGCACGCCCTGACATTGCGTTTCGTCCATCCCGTGACCCGTAAGGACATGCACTTCACCTCCGCCCTGCCGTCATCGTTCACCCGTCTGATAGGGCGCCAGTTCAAATAGAAAAAAATCCTGAAAATATTAAAAAACGGTAAAATAATTACAAACAAATTACACGCGCTGTGAACTTTTTGTAATTATTTTGTGTTTTTGTTTCCTTTATGCGGGAATTATGCGTACTTTTGCGGTTCAACATCAGAACTCAAAAGTCGATCATTCATGTATGCAATAAAAAACTTGCTATGGATAATGATCACATTGTCCGTGTGCACAGGAGTTTCAGCCAAGGATTCAGCAAGAGAAAGGCTGAGAGAAACGTATATAGACTCTCTGCCCCGGCTTACCAATCCCGACGACAGTCTCTCCGCCCTATATAATATTCTTGATCTTTCGGGCATAGACAACCGTGCCGAAGCCGCTTCGACGCTTCTTGACTTCGGCATGCGCCATGGCAACGACGAACTGTGTCTGGAGATGATACGAAATCTCGCAAACTATCATTTCAGCAACGACTCAATAATGGCCGAGCTGTTGGAAATGACACAATCATTTGAGCCTTCCGACCTTCAGAAAGAAACACTTGCGTTTGTCAAGGTTTTTTCAGAGATAAAGGCATCAGGTTCCATGAATGAAGATGACCGTCAGACGCATGTAGTGGATCTGATCAAAGAATTCAACTCCACACCGAGCGACGATCCATACGATCAGGTAGTGCAACTCTTCATCCTGTGCATAAACCTCGGCGGAGAGACACAGGGCGAACTGCTCGAAAGCTATTTCAACATTCTTGAAAACAAAATCAAGCAACTGCCCGTAACGACCTACGCTCTGCGCAACCTCTTTTTCAGCCAGGAATCCATCACGTTCACCAACAACGGCGAATATGAAAAGGCCGTGAAGTCAGACCGTCAGCTCATGGACATCGTGGACATCATGCAGAGCAACTATGCCGCACAAGGACGCATATACCGCAATTTCGACACCTACCGCTACCTGTATCTGAGACGCATGCTCAGAAACTTTCCGGCTCTTACCCTCGACGAAGCCGAGAAATACTACAGCTGCATCATGACTCTGGCCGACTCCGTGCCCGACATAAAGCGCGCCATAACCGAATCAAACGATCCGCATGTGTTTCTGCTGCTTAAACAGGGACGATACAAGGAAGCCATACCGATGTTGAAGAAACGGCTGTCGGACAACAAGAACATCAACATATACCAGCGTCGCTTTCTGCTACGCAATCTCATCAAAGCGGCCGAGAAGACCGGCGACGACGAGTCGCTGATCAACGCTTCGCGTGACTATGTGGACACTCTGGAGAAATATGTAAAGATCAAGAACGGCGAGCGTTACCGCGAGCTACAGATAGTATATGAAATCAGCAGACTCAAAGAGCAGAACGCCAGCATGGAGCTGCAGCGCCAGATGCAGACAAACAATTTCCAGAACACCATCATGAACATAAGCATCGGCGCCGCCGGCGTGCTTCTGCTTGTGGCCTGCATCTTCGTGTTTCTATTTTTCAGATTCCGCAAGCTCTCAAAACAGCTTTCGGCCGCCAACAGAGATCTGCGGCACGAGCGCGACCAGCTGAAGGAAACACGCGATCAGCTGATAGTGGCCCGCGACAAAGCCCGCACGGCCGAAAACCAGAAAACCGAATTCATCAACTACATAAGCCACGAAATCATCACCCCGCTCAACACCGTCATCGAATACTCACAGATGATAATAGACTCGGCCGACGATTCAAAACGCGAATATCTCGACCGATTCTCGCAGGTGTTGAGACTGAACACCGGCATGCTGCGCACTTTTGTGACCGACGTACAGGAAATCTCCATTATGGAACACAACATGATGTCCATAAAGCTGCGTCCGTCATCGCTAAAAAATATATGCACACTGGTGGTGGACAGCGTCAGAATCAACGTGAAGCCCGAAGTAGAGCTTAAATTCGCTAAGGTCGGCGCCCCCGACACAAGCATCAACACTGATCCCTACCGTGTGGAGATCGTACTGCTCAACCTGATGTCCAATGCTGTCAAATTCACCGAATCCGGCTCTATCGTTCTGGACTATGACGTCAACGGAGACAACACCGTGACATTCAGCGTGACAGACACAGGCATCGGTGTGCCTGCCGAAAAACGCAAAACAATCTTTGAACGCTTCCGTCAGATAGATCCCGAAGCCGAGGGCACTGGTCTGGGGCTGCACGTGAGCCGGCTCATAGCCACGCTGCTCAACGGCTCGATCTGTCTCGACGAATCCTACAAGCAGGGCGCACGCTTTCTGTTCACCATTCCCGTCAACAAGCCCGAACCGGCATCGACTGCCGAAGCCGCCTTATAACCGGGATTGGGCACACGCCGATAGACGTGCAACGCCTTGTCGGCAGTGCGGATCCTCACTTTCATCCACTTCTGCGAGCTCAACGGCCTGACAGGGTCGATGCGCAAAGCCACACCCTCAGGCTCGTCGGCACTGCCGGCATCGACCTTTGCCGGCACCACACCCTCCTCCACAGGATCTATCAGCAGATGGGGCCACTGGGTGCGGCGGCGAAGGCGGCCCGCGCCGGTCTCCCTGATGTAACGGCGCTGTATGTCTGCCGACGTCAGCACCCCGGCCGCACCGCCAACACCCCTGTATCTCGACCGGCTGAAAAAGCCATATTCCACAAGTCTCTCCACTATCCTGTCGAGAGTGTCCGGTGTCAATCCGCCGATCAGTTTCACAAACGTCATTTTACGCATGGTGTCCCAGCATATATAGTAGCCGGCCTTGCGTATCTCACACAGCAGCCTGATCAAACAAGCTCGCCTATAGCACCAAACTCGCCGCTTATGGCGGCCACATCCTCTCTGTCGAAAAATTCAGGGTCAAGTTTCATAACACTCATTGTTTTTCCGACAAAATTACGACGCCACGCTACGCAGAAACAGAGAATCTGTCGCAGAGCCATACAAAAAAGATGTGCGGATCTCCATAAGCAGCCCGCACATCCATATCATATTATTGTGCCTTTTTTTTGCTCTTATTCGGCAGCCTGCACACCGGTCACATGAACATTGTTATTCCATAAAGAGCTGATCTTTATGTCGAAAGTGCGCTCACGGCCTGTGAGGTTAGGAGCGGCAGTGACAACAAAATCATAGCTTCCGTTTTCTTCATTACCGCCTTCACGGTCAACAGTCAACCAGTCAAAAGTATGGGATATGGAGATAAAAGGAGAGTTTTCAGGGTAGGTGAACGTCTGACCGTCGAGCACAACATGACCGAATGTCCAGCGGTCCCAATCGGTGGTGACAGTCATGCTGCCGCCATCCTTTGGAAACACTATATGGTTCGGATCAGGTTTGACCTCCGAATAGACTCCCGACAAACTCGTGGACTGACCACAGACCACCGTCTCCGTGACAGAGCCGTTGACAAGCTCTATACGGGCATAACGGGTCTCTATTTCCAAATTAGGCGAAACGGCTGTAAATTTCAGTGTCTTATCGGCATATTCGATCGACAACCATTCCTTTTGAAAGGCAAAAGGAGCCGAAGACGACAAATTGAATTGCACATATACGCATTATGGCTGTCACTGAAAGTCACATAACTGAGCTTCCACCCGTCGGTCTGAACGCTGATCACCTCCGAATCACCCATATCATTGCCTACGAAGACAGATTCTGCCGACAATCCTATACGAGTATCAACAACCGACTGCGGCTCGTCATCGGACGAACAGCCCGACAACGGAATAGAAATGACCGCAGCTACGGCCAACAGGCTTAAAAAAGTTCTACTTTTCATGGTAATGATATTAAATAGGTTTATTCAACCCCGCGGTGGCATGCGGGGATATGTTCAGTCAGCTGACTGACGACCTGTGATGTGGAACGGGGCGATCGTTTTTACCTCGATGTCAAATGTACGGTCATAGCCTGTTTCATTGGGAGATACAGTCAGTACAAACTGATGGTCACTGCTCTTGCGGTCAACAGAAATCCATTCGACTGTGTGAGAAATGGGGTCGTAAGGAGTATTCTCCGGAAACATGAATTTCTGATTGTCAAGCATAACATTATCAAACCACCATATTTCATATCCTCCAAGATATCCGGACATGCCTACACTAATGGTAACAGTGCCGCCTGATCGTGGAAATTCTACATAACCAGGATCAGGCACTCCGACTGGAAAACCGCTTATGCCACTGTAATCCTGATAGCAGATTATTGTGTCGCTTACATGACCATTGGACAACACAATCTTAGCCATACGGGCATCATCCATGTTTTCACATGCTTCCGAAAGAGTCAGTTTTTTGTCTGAATAATCCACAACAAGCCACTCTTTCGTTATGGAGAACGGTGAAGAAGAGGACAAATCACACACGTATGTACTGCGGCTGTCATCAAAAGATATATAACTGAGTTTCCATCCTTGACTACCGACAGTAATCTCCTCCGAATCATTTCCGCCATATAATATCACTGATTTTGTTGACAATCCTATCCGGTAATCGGGAGCAACAGCCGACTGCGGCTCTTCATCGGACGAACAGCCCGACAACGGAATAGAAATGACCGCCGCTACGGCCAACAGGCTTAAAATAGTACTACTTTTCATGGTAATGTATCGGTTAATAATTTTAGATTTTTCAAAAGTATTTAATAAATATTGATATTAAAAAATAATTTGGTTAAAAATAATTAATTGCCGCTTTGTGTTCCGCTGACGGCAGCACTTTCCAGCATCACAGCATAGGAGCGGTCTTTACCAGTGGTATTAGAGTCAACAGTGATGGTAAAAGATGTGAAGTTGATGCTGTCGGTGCGTTCAACTGTGACCCATTCGATCTTTTTAGAATAGGGACGATAACAATGGCGTTTTTGTTGAATGCTTTCTTTTATTGTATAAACTTTTTCTATAGGATACATATATTCGAGCTGATCTTCCGGATAGGGTGATCCATATGAATATCTCTTGCCTAAATAGGGATTACCGTCGCCAAGACGAAGCTCGACAAAATACCATTCTGACGGACGGGTGTGGATGGTAATACTGCCGCCTTCTTTGGGAAAATGCACTGTCCATGGCTTTGGAACTATATAGTTCCCCCCAAACATAGCAGTCTGCATTTCCTGCATGAAAGTGAAGACTTCTGTTTCATATCCGTTGTCAAACACAAATTCTGCCTTGCGGGGTTCTGGGTAACGGCCATCGTAAGTAATACAATTCATATCAGAATATTCTTCCGTGGCACAGATACGAAGCGTCTTGTCTTGATATTCTACCTTGAGCCACTCCTTTTCAAACAGGAAGGACGAAGATTGGCCTGAAAAATTGCAGACATATGCAAGTGTGTCATCAAAACAGATATGACGAAGTATCCATTGGTCGGTTACAGGTTTGATCTCACATATTTCGCTACGGTAACATCCATCAGGATATTCTTTGCATGGATAAGGTGAGACCATAGCCATCCTACCGGGCAAGCCTATGCGGTGGTCAGAGACTACTCGTGAGGAACATCCTGAAAACAATATCAGGAATATGACAGTTTCTGTCTGAAGAAACCACCCGAGCTTCTTCAGGCGTTATGCGATGTTCCTGATCAGAGCAAGCGGCGGGCTGCGATGTCTCCGGAGCGGATGTCAAAGGTTCTTCAAGGATGTCGCTACAGCCGGATAAGGAACGAGCTGGCGCAACGCTTAAAGATGGCGCGGACACATAGGTCAGGAGCTGTTGATAACATGTGGAAAACCTGTGGAAAAGTATGTTCATAACCATTGAAAAATGTTGATAATTCCAATAGTGAAAATCTAATTTACAAGCTGTTAACTGCTATCAACAGAGAAACGCCATGTTATTGACCATGGCAATGACAAAAATTTATTAACTTTGCACGTTGTCAACATGATGTTGATAACGTTACTAATATGCTTTGAATCAGAAGTATAATATGTTTATAACCTGTAAAAAGTTGTTGATATGATTTGATAACAACATAAAGCAAGAGTATTGCCGAAAAGTTATCACGGCTATCAACAGGCATTATACTTTTTTCTTTAAAATTCTTTTTAAAAAACTTACTAAAAAATAAAAAAGACATGGCGGATATAGAGGAACTGAAAGCAAAAATCGAAAAACTGAAGAAGGAGAAACAGGCGGTGGTTCTGGCCCATTATTATACGCGTCCGGAGATTCAGGATGTGGCCGACCATATAGGCGATTCTCTGGCGCTGGCCCAGATCGGCACGAAGCTGACGGAGCCGGTGGTGGTGATGTGCGGTGTGCACTTCATGGGTGAGACCGTGAAGATACTCTGTCCGGACAAGACGGTGCTGCTGCCTGACGAGAGTGCCGGATGTTCGCTTGCCGACAGTTGCCCGGCCGATGATTTCCGTCGTTTCATCAGTGAGCATCCCGGCCATACGGTGGTGAGCTATGTCAATACTTCGGCGGAGGTGAAGGCTCTGAGCGACGTGCTGGTGACTTCGTCGAACGCCAGAAAGATCGTGGAGTCGCTTCCGGAGGATGAGAAGATTATTTTCGGTCCTGACAGGAATCTCGGCAATTATATAAATTCGGTGACCGGGCGGCAGATGCTTCTGTGGGACGGCGCATGTCATGTCCACGAGAAATTTTCGGTGGAGAAGATCGTGGAATTGAAAAAGGAGAATCCTCAGGCGCTGGTGTTGGCTCATCCGGAGTGCAGGAAACCGTTGCTCATGATTGCCGACAAGGTGGGATCTACGGCCGCACTGCTCCAGTATGCCATGGACGCGCCTGAAGGTTCGGTGTTCATAGTGGCTACCGAGAGCGGCATTCTGCATGAGATGCAGAAAAAATGCAGCGGCAAGCGGTTTATAGCTGCTCCGCCTGACGACAGCACATGCGCGTGCAACGACTGCTCGTTCATGAAGCTCAACACTCTTGAGAAACTTGCGGAGTGTCTGGAGAGGATGGCCCCGGAGGTGAAGGTGGATCCGGCCGTTGCTGCCGAAGCACGCAGGCCTATAGAGAGAATGCTGTCGCTGAGTTAGTCTGAAATTTTACATTTATGGCATTATTTGCGAGAATATTTGTAAATTTGCGAAAATAATAAGCCATAACGACAAATTTAAGCATCGTATATATGATAGAATCGGTATCGCTGCGTGAGATGCAGCGGCTCCATGAGTTCGCCAAGTATGAGAAGGCCAATGAAATGGACTATGTATTTGTCCATGTCGTGCCGGATGACAATATGGTCAATGAACTTCAGAAGGCTTTCCGGTTCAACGGGATGATAATAGTCCTGATAGTGAAGGGTAGCATGTGTGCCACCGTCAACATGGAGTATTATCATCTGAAGAAGGGATCTCTTTTTCTGCTCGGACCGAATTCGATCATAGACGTGGATGTGGATTCCATAGAGGATCTGGAAGCATACGTGCTGTTTGTGTCGTCGGAGTTCCTGCATGATCTGAATTTCGAGATAGTGGTGCTGAACACGCTGCCGTTCAAGCCGGAGCACAGTGATCCGTGCATGATTCTCGATTCATGCGAGATGGAGATGATAGTTTCCTACATGAATCTTCTCGACATGAACGCCATGCACAACGAGTCGCATGCCGACAAGCATCTGCCCAAGAGCATATCGCGTTCGTTGCTTACCGCCACATTCTATCAGCTCATGATATTCGGCATGCGCAGGATAGGCGATATGAGCGAGAAAGAGGAGGTGAAGCGTCCGCGGTCGCGAAAGGTGATCTACACCCATGAGTTCGTGCGTCTGGTCAGGAAACATTTCCGCTATGAGAGGACCGTTGGTTTCTATGCCGACAAACTCTGCATATCGCCGAAATATCTGTCGCTGGTGGTCAAGGAGGCCACCAACCGTTCGGCTGCGCAGATCATAGACGAGTATGTGATCCTTGAAGCGAAGAATCTTCTGAGATTTTCGGGAAAGAATGTGCAGCAGGTGGCATACGAGCTGAATTTTCCCAACCAGTCGTCGTTTGGAAAATATTTCAAGCATCTTACGGGAATGTCGCCTACTGAATTTCAGAACAGCTGACGTGGTTGGATTGGTGTGATAGCTACTTTTTTACTAATTTTGCAAAAAATTGAATAGAAGAATGAGCAGCAGATATTTTTTCACGTTTCCGGCAGTATTGTTTTTAGGTTTTTCATCACACGCACAGATTATCGTTGACACACTTCCGGCCGATACGTCGGCTGTGTCGGCACAGGATTCCATTTCCATAACCGCCGTTGACAGTGCGGCGTGTGCCTACGACGCTGTGGAGTTGCCACAGATTCTTTTTGTCACACCTGTCTATACTCCGTATGAGATACTGGACACCGCTTCTGTTGCTTCTTTCAAGCCGACCAACGGGCATCAGGCCATGAAATGGCTGGAGCGCGAACGAAAAATGAACAGATTTGCCAAGCAGCTGCGCCAGCGTCACGCCATAAGTCATCCCGACGATGTGCCGTATAATCTTAAAGATCTTCCCGAACCTCCCAAGCAGGAAAAAGTGGTGGTGCACGATCCGTCGATGGCTGTGGTGTCTGCCGAAATAGTGGCTACTACCGGCAATGCCGGAGTGAAGGCTGTGGAGATCACAAAGCAGCACTGGCAGAACAAGCTCGGGGTGAATCTGCAGTTTTCGCAGGCTTATATATCGCCCAACTGGTATCAGGGCGGCAACAGTTCGCTGAATCTTATAGCCGATTTTCTTTATAACACGAATCTGAACACTCAGTTTCATCCGAATCTGTTGTTTGAAAACAGCTTCCAGTGGCGTACGGCTCTGGCCAGCTCGCCCGACGACCAGTACAGGGCATACAGCATCACGGAAAACAGGCTGCAGATAAATTCGAAGTTCGGTTACCGTGCCAGCAAGAAATGGTATTACACCATTACCGGATTGTTCAAGACTCCGGTGTTCAACAGCTACAAGTCAAATTCGGAAACGATGACGGCATCATTTCTCTCACCCGGAGAACTGAACATCGGTGTCGGTATGACGTTCAGCACCAAGGCGCTCAAGGACAAGTTTGAGTTCAATGCCACCATATCGCCCCTGTCTTATAATCTGAAGACTGTGATCAACAAGGAGGTGAGCGAGACTCAGCATGGACTGAAAGAGGGCACCAAGTCGCTCAGTTCATACGGTTCGAGCGTGGAACTTACATGGAACTGGGAGATATGCTATAATGTGAGGTGGCGTTCACGTATGTTCGGTTTTACCAACTACGAATATTTTCAGGCCGACTGGCAGAACTCGTTTATGTTTACCATCAACAAGTTCCTTACGGCCAATCTCAACGTGGACATGCGCTACGATACGTCGGCCATGCCTCTTGAGGATTCGAAATGGCATAAATTTCAGTTGAAAGAGCTGATATCGCTTGGTTTCACTTATACGCTGTCGCATTGATCTCCGCACAGGGAACAGGAAAACGGATGCCGTTGTGGCTCTGCTGGCTGATATTGTCGGCACTGTATTCCCTGATATTCACTACTATTGAGTTTTCAGGTTTCCCGGTATCGGGAATCAGGGGACTGGCCACTCTTGCCGCACAGTGGGGCGTGGTGGCCGTGGCGTCGTCTGGACTGGTAGGACTGAGTGTGCTCAGCCGCCGGATTATGTGTGTGGCTTTTCCCGTACTTGTAACGGTAAGCACGGTTCTGGCCTATTTCAGGCTCTCGATGAACGTGTCGCTTACCCCAGACATAATAGAGTTGGGTATGGTCAACGACGCGGCCACGTCGGCCGATCTGGTGAGCATGCGGCTTGTAGTATGGATGGTGACGGCTTTTGCTGTCTCGGCCGTGTGCGTGTGGCTGAGGTGGAAATATGTAAGCCGCGTTCACGGCCCGGGATGGTATGCATGCGGGGTGCTGTCGGTGGCTATGGCCTGTCTGCCTGAAGTCGACAGGTTTTCCAATCCCGTGTATTCGCGCGCGCCGTTTTCGGTGATCTATTCTATCAATGAGTATTGCAGGCTCAATAAGGTGGTGGCCGAGACAAGAGACACGTTTGACTCCGTAGATGCCGTTGCAGCGTCTGATTCCATAGATGTGGTGCTGGTGATAGGGGAGTCGCTCCGGGCTGATCATCTGCCCATGAACGGTTATGACCGCAACACCATGCCGTATCTTTCGCGCGAAGGGAATCTTGTGGTGCTTTCGCGTGTGTATTCCATACCGGTGTTCACTCACGAAAGCGTGCCTTATTTGGTGACCAGAGCAGACCGTGATAATCCTGCGGCAGGCTACAGCGAGCAGTCGTTTCTCACATTGGCCGCACAAGCAGGTTTTAAGACCGCGTGGCTCTCTAATCAGGACGAGGTGGACACATATACCTATTTCATGCATGAAGCCGACACGCTCGTTAAAAATCAGCCTGGCGTGAATCTGTATAATTTCAGCCAGAAGAAGCTCGACGGCGATCTGTTGGGACCGTTGGCGGAAGTTCTGTCGGATCCGGCAACAGACAAAAAGATTGCGGTGATGCACACCATAGGATCACACTGGTGGTACAACCTTCATTTTCCGGATTCGATGGCCGTGTTCACTCCGTTGGCTCAAAGTAAGGTCATATCTGAAAACGGTCGTCAGAGAATGGTCAATTCGTATGACAACACCATAGTCTATACGGACTGGTTCATGAAGCAGGTGATCGACATGCTGCGCGACCGTAAGGCCGTGGTGATATATCAGTCGGACCACGGCGAGTCGCTTGGAGAAAACGGCAAGTATCTGCATGGCGAGGAGACGGAAGAACTGCACTGGCCGGCGGCATTTATATGGTATTCCGACAAATACAAGGCTACATATGGCGACAAAATCGCCGGACTTGAGAGCCGGCGAGATTCATTGCATTTCACGGACTACGTGTTTCACACCGTCTTGGATGCGGCGGACGTGACTACGGAGGTGATGGACAGCAACCGCAGCCTGTTGCGGCCGCTATCAGATTAATAGCCCGACTACATGCGTGCGAGAGGTTCCAGGAACTGGAAAATTTCGGATGACGACAGTCGGCGCCGTTCGAGTATCAGCTGAGAGAATTGTGAAGCCATGGATGCCACGGCATTGTGGGTGAACAAACGGCGGCAATAGTTCATGGCCTTGCTGTAGGCCCGCAGGGACTCGTCTTCCTGAAGCTGGCACAGGCTCTCGCCTTCCTCTATTATGAATCTGCGCAGTGCAGAGTCGACATCGGCCGGCAGTGAGCCGACATGTCTGTTGACCAGATGGCGGCATGCCACATTGGCCACAAGCATTGCCGACACTATTTCAAACCGGCGTAGATTGTGGGTCCACATGGCTTTGGCCGACACGGTGGGCGACAGGTAGAATTCCGGAGCCATGTGCATGGCGCTGTCTGGTCCTGAGTCTATGTCTATGTGATCAAGAAGGGTTTCGGCATCCCATACCATCAGGCTGATGGCCATTCCGGCGAGACCGAAACTCTTGTCGGTTTCGTCGGTATATTTGATAGAGTCGTTGTTCATTAGTTGATAACCAGAATCTTAGTTACTACACCGGACGAGTCCGATGAATTCTGAGAAGCAAATACGAAGTATACGCCTGATTTCACGCGTGCTCCCGAAGGATCACAGCCGTCCCATGTGACCATACCTCCCTCGGAGACTGTCTGATGGAACACGTTGCCGGCGGCATCGGCTATCTTGACCAGCGATTTGTCCATAAGTCCGGTGATGGTAATGTCGCCGGTATAGTCGGGTGTGACCGGATTGGGATATGCGTAGACATCGGAGTAGTCATCGGCTGCGGGAGCGTTGGCAGAGTGATAGATGCACACGCCCACATCCGTGCCCACATATACTTTGTTTGAGCCCGGATCGGCAAACACCGCATAGACATTGTCGGATATGATGTCGGAGTTTGCCGTGGTGAAGTGGTCGAGTATCATCGATCCGTCGGCATTGGTGCGGTAGAGTCCCGATCCGTTTGTGGCAAACCATTTTGTGTTGTTGGCATCCACACTTATGTCCATCACGTTCTCATTGTCCAGAAGATAGTCGGCAAGGTTTGTGCCGTCGTTTCTCGGCACTTTGGGTCGTGAGACGTGAAATCCGGACTCAAATATCTTTTTAGGATCCTTGATCACGCGTACTCCTCCGGTCGAAGCCATCCAGATCCATCCGTTGTGGTCTTCGACCATGGTGTTGACGTATGCGCCGTTGAGCGACATGCCGTCTTCGTCGACCGATTGCTGGAGGTTTGTATAGCGGTCGTCCTTTATGTCGAGCGGAGTGCCTTTGGTGTCGTATGCTCCTATGAACGAGGTGCCTGAGTAGATGATAAGGCCGCTGCTGTGGATCATGAATGTGGAACTGTGGCATGTGGCTTCTGTTCCGAAATCGGTGGCTATGAAGTCGTTTTTTTCAGGACCGGCAGCCCATTTGTCGCGCGGCACCACGTAGAGATTATCAGCTCCCGGATCGTCCCAGTGGAGCATGAACCACAGGTTCTGGTCCTTGTCGAAGTTGGCTTCGACTATCATCGGCACGATTCCGGGGGTGATGGTGGAGTTGCTGCTGTTGTAAAGGGTGTGTTTGCCGTCGCGCACGGAGTATATGCCGGCACGGGTGCACAAGGTATAGTAGTCGCTGTTGAGCGCATCGGGCACGAAACTGTAGCCGGTGCCTATCAGCGGATTGGGCGACATGTTGGTGATCCTGCCGTCTTTGAGACGGTTGACGTAGATCCATCCTGAATAGCTGGCGTTGGCGTCGTTGCTTCCGCCGAGAGTCATGAAGTATATGCTGCCGTCTGGAGCCTGGCGTATGCGGCCTACGTTCGGACCCGAGGTGCCGTTGGGTATCATGCGCCGTATGGCAAAACTGTTGCTGCTGAAGTCGTATTTTCCGAATCCGTCGCCGTTTGCAGCCCATACGGCATTCAGGTTGCCTTCGTAGCAGCCGAAAGCGTTCTGGCGGAGTTCTCCGGCGGGAATGGCCTGGTCCTTGATCACGTTGCCTTCCTTGTCGAGAAGGATCAGATAGTTGGATGAAGAGCTTGCATTGGTGCGCGTGTGGATTGAAAATCCTGTGGCGGTGCGCTGGAATTTGATGTTGTCGAGATTGGAATACGGAGTGATCTGGCGGTATGTCAGAGAATTATTGTCGGGGTTGAATGTGGCTTTCCAGAGAGAGCCGCTTGCGCCGTAGAGCACGTTGCCGCTTGCTGCCTCGAGGTTGGGCACAGATCCTTCTGAGCAGTAGGTGAACACGTTGAAGCGTGTGTGTGAACCCTCAAGCGGAGCCACGTAAGTGCCGCGTGTGAGAGACTGCTTGTCGTAGTGTACGGTCAGGAAGATTCTGTCGGATGTCACTGCCACTGCGTTGATCACGGCTCCGTATATTCCGGTTTCCTCTACAATGCCTTTTTTTGTGTTGATGACGACGAGCCCGAAATTTGTGGCCAGATATGCCCTGTCGCCGCTAAACGCCACGTCGTTGATATCCTTTGTGGAAGTGAGCGGCGCGTTCATGATTTCGGGAAAGTTTATGACTTTTCCATTGTCGAATATAACGTCGACATTTGAATTCTGATACGCCACCAACAGGTATTTTTTGTCGTGGTTGTAGAAAATGTTCAGTATTTTCTGGTCTGACAGAAAGTTGGACTTGTCGTATGCCAGAATTTCTGTGGATTTTTTGTCGTAGGACGATAGATTGCTCTGGGCCAGCACGAAAACCTTGTCTTTCGTGTCGATGAGATTCTGCGGAGTGCCGCCGTAGGACGCCACGGATTCCCATGTGCCGACAATCTGCTGTGCAGCCGCGGGATTTACAACCACGGCCGCACAGATAAGGAGAGAGATTATTATGTTTCTGAACATTCTTCGGTTAATAGTATTTCAATTAATTTCTTCATGGCGCGGCCACGGTGGCTTATGGCGTTTTTCTCCTCGGCGCTCATCTGGGCGAACGAGCGGTCTGATCCTTCAGGGATAAACACCGGGTCATAGCCGAATCCGTCGGATCCCGAGGGAGATGTGGCTATGGTGCCGTTCACGATGCCCTCGACCAGAGTGAGCCTGCCGCCGCGCAGCAGGGCTATGACCGTGCGGAATCTTGCCCTGCGGTCCGTGACTCCTTCCATCTCCCGGAGGAGTCTATCCATGTTGGCCGCGGAGTCGTGACTCGGTCCGGCATATCGTGCCGAATAGACTCCGGGAGCACCCCCGAGGGCTTCGACCTCGAGTCCGGTGTCGTCTGCGAAACAGTCCACGCCACCATGACGTTCAGATACGTATCGTGCTTTCTGCTCGGCGTTTCCTTCGAGGGTTCCCGCGGTTTCGGGAATGTCGTCGGCCGTGCATCCTATGTCGGCCAGAGATCTCACGTCGATGCGGTCTCCCACAATCTGCCTGATTTCAGAGAGCTTGTGCTGGTTGTTGGTGGCGAAAACTATCATAATCTGTTTATTTAACGCAGGGTACGTCTATTTATTTTATGACTATGTTGACGATTTTGCCGGGCACGAAGATTATTTTCACCACCTGCTTGCCTTCCATCCATTTTGCGGCGGCTTCGTTGTCGAGAGCAGTCTTTTCTACTTCGGCCTGTGGCATGTCGGCGGCCACGGTGATGTTGAAGCGTGCTTTGCCGTTGAACGACACGGCATAGGTCACATTGTCCTCCACAAGATGCTTTTCGTTGAATTCGGGCCAGTGTGCGTCGACCACCGATTCATTCCGGCCGAGCGCCGTGTGATAGAGTTCTTCGGCCACGTGGGGGGCGAATGGAGCCAGAAGTATCACCAGATCGTGCAGCACGGCCTGGCTGTGGCATTTCTGTGCGGTGAGTTCGTTCACGCATATCATGAAAGCGGCCACGGAGGTGTTGAACGAGAAGTTCTCGATGTCCTGTGTCACTTTGCGGATGAGCGTGTGGATGGTCTTGAGGTTGGCGGGAGTGGGTTCGGATGCGTCGACGTTGTCGTAGAGTTTCCAGAGTTTCTTGATGAAGCGGTTCACGCCGTCGATGCCGTTTGTGTCCCACGGTTTGCTCTGTTCGAGCGGGCCGAGGAACATTTCGTAGAGTCTGAGGGTGTCGGCGCCGTATTTTTCCACGATGTCGTCGGGGTTGACCACATTGAACATAGACTTCGACATTTTCTCCACAGCCCAGCCGCACGTATATTTGCCGTCTTCGAGAATGAATTCGGCTGTGGCGAATTCCGGGCGCCATTTGCGGAAGGCTTCGGTGTCGAGCACGTCGTTGGTGACGATGTTGACGTCCACGTGTATCGGCGTGGTGTCGTACTGGTCCTTGAGTCCGGCGCTTACGAATGTGTTGGTGTCCTTGATGCGGTACACGAAGTTGCTGCGTCCCTGGATCATGCCCTGGTTGATGAGTTTGCGGAAGGGTTCGTCCTCGCATATCTCGCCGAGGTCATAGAGGAACTTGTTCCAGAAGCGGCTGTAGATAAGGTGTCCGGTGGCGTGTTCGGTGCCGCCGATGTAGAGGTCGACCTGCCGCCAGTAGCCGTTGGCTTCGGGGCTTACCAGTTTCCGGTCGTTGTGCGGGTCCATATAGCGCAGGTAGTATGCGCTTGATCCGGCGAATCCGGGCATGGTGTTGAGTTCAAGCGGATAGCCTTCGGGTGTGGTCCAGTTTTTAGCGCGGCCCAATGGCGGCTCGCCTTTTTCGGTGGGGAGATACTGGTCGATTTCCGGCAGTTGCAGCGGCAGCGATTCCTGCGGTAGCATGCAGGGGATTCCGTCGCGGTAGTAGACGGGGAACGGTTCGCCCCAGTATCGCTGGCGGCTGAAAATGGCGTCGCGGAGCCTGTAGTTGATCTTGACTTTGCCGATTCCTTTTTCGGTGATGTATTTTTTTGTGGCGGCAATGGCGTCTTTCACCTCCATGCCGTTGAGATCCAGCTCGGCGGAGCAGGAATTGATCATTTTTCCGCTCTTGGCGTCGAAACTCTCCTTGCTCACGTCGGCGCCCTCTATCAGAGGAATGACCGGCAGGTCGAAATGGCGTGCGAAGGCATAGTCGCGGCTGTCGTGGGCGGGCACGGCCATGATGGCGCCTGTGCCGTAGCCTGCGAGCACGTAGTCGCTCACCCAGATGGGTATTCGCTTGCCCGACAGGGGATTGATGGCATATGATCCGGTGAACACACCTGTGACTTTCTTGTCGATCATGCGTTCGCGTTCGGTCTTGTGTCTGACTTCTGCCAGATAGTTTGCCACTGCTTCTCGGCACTCGGGCGCGGTGACCTGGTCAACGTAGGCGCTTTCGGGGGCGAGAACCATGAAGGTGACACCGAAAACCGTGTCTGCGCGGGTGGTGAATATTTCCAGTTCCAGCGGGCTTCCGTCGACTTTGAAGCGCATTTCGGCTCCTTCCGACCGACCGATCCAGTTGCGCTGGGTTTCTTTGAGACTGTCTGTCCAGTCAAGGCTGTCGAGCCCGTCGAGAAGGCGGCCTGCATAGGCGCTGACGCGCAGACACCACTGGTACATCAGCTTCTGTTCCACGGGATATCCGCCGCGTATGCTCAGACCTTCGCTCACTTCATCGTTGGCGAGCACGGTGCCGAGCTTCGGACACCAATTGACCATGGTGTGGCCCAGATAGGCTATGCGGTAGTTCATGAGCGTGTCGCTCTTTTCCTTTTCGGTCATGGAGTTCCAATGCTCGGCGGTGAATTCCATTTCTTTGCCGCATGCGGCGTGGATTCCTTCGGTGCCGTGTTTGGCGAATGCTTCGGTGAGGTTTTCTATCGGCATCGCTTTGCCTGCGGCCGTGTCGTAGTAGCTGCCGAACATTTTCTGAAAGGCCCATTGTGTCCATTTGTAGTATTCCGGACGGCATGTGCGCACTTCACGGTTCCAGTCGTAGCAGAATCCGATCTTGTCGAGCTGCGAGCGGTAGCGGTCGATGTTGACCGAAGTGGTCTTTTCAGGGTGTTGCCCGGTCTGTATGGCGTATTGCTCGGCAGGAAGTCCGTAGGCGTCGTAGCCCATGGGATGGAGTACGTTGAATCCCTGCAGACGTTTGTAGCGCGCGTATATGTCGGATGCTATATAACCAAGGGGATGGCCCACGTGGAGTCCCGCGCCGGAGGGGTAGGGAAACATGTCGAGCACGTAAAATTTGGGTTTTGACGGGTCGGTTTCCACACGGTATGTTCCGTTGTCTTTCCAGTACTTTTGCCAGCGGGCTTCTATCTCTCTGTGATTATATTCCATGATTGTGTCGGTTGTCGGTTTATTATGACTGCAAATTTAGTGAAAAATCCGCAAATTCGTCATCAACAAGGGGTGAATTGGTCGTGTGGAGACCTATTCACCCCTTGCGTGTGTGCGATTGAACAAACTGTTCAGAGATTTTCCAGCAGCCAGGCTTCGGCGTCGAGTGCGGCCCGGCATCCTGTTCCGGCGGCTGATATGGCCTGGCGGTAACGTGGATCGGCTACGTCGCCTGCGGCAAAGACGCCCGACACGGATGTGGCCGTGGTGCCGCCGAATGTCCTGATATAGCCGCGGTCGTCGAGTTCGATTTGTCCGTCAAGCAGTTCGGTGACGGGTTTGTGGCCTATGCCGAGGAAGAAGCCGTCAATGGCTATGTCGAACCGGCGTTCGTCATCGGTGCCGAGGTGTTCGACCAGATGTGCCCCTTCGAGGAATTCCTCGCCGAAGAGACCTACGGTGTTGGTGTTGAACAGGATTTCTATGTTTTCTTTTTCGGCGACTCTCTGCTGCATCACTTTCGATGCACGCAGATACGGTTTGCGCACTATCATGTAGACTTTTGACGCAAGGTTGGCCAGATACAGGGCTTCCTCGCAGGCGGTGTCGCCGCCACCCACCACAGCCACCGTGCGGCCGCGGTAGAAGAATCCGTCGCATGTGGCGCATGCGCTCACTCCAAGGCCGGCGAATTTCTGTTCGTCGGGGAGTCCGAGATACATGGCCGTAGCTCCGGTGGCTATGATCACGGTGTCGGCAGAGATCTCAGTGCCGTCGTCGGCTTTGAGCGAGAAGGGGCGGACACTGAAGTCTGCGTGGGCGATGCGTCCGGGGCGTATGTCGGCGCCGAATTTGGCGGCCTGACGGCGCAGGTCGTCCATTAGCTGTGGTCCGGTGATTCCGTCGGGGTAGCCGGGAAAGTTTTCCACTTCGGTGGTTGTGGTGAGCTGTCCTCCCGGCTGGAGTCCTTCGTAGAGCACTGGCGAGAGATTGGCGCGCGAGGCGTAGATGGCGGCGGTGTATCCGGCCGGTCCGGAACCGATTATGAGGGTTCTGGTGTGCTGTCTGTCGGTGGTGTCCATAATTTAATTTATGATTTGGGGTTAGATTTGGGGTTTATTCGGGATTCAGCGCAGATCGACAACTGTGACGCCTTTGGCGGGAGTCACGGTGAAGGTGGATGGCGGCAGCGGCTTGTCGAGGGTGGTGACGGTGATCTGGTCGATCAGGGCCGTGTGGCCGGATGAGGTCATGCGGATCTGTACGGGCCATCCGGTGGAGTTGCTGAAGAGTGCCACTATCTCGTCTATGCCCGACGAGGTGTCTTTGGGCAGCAGCCGGACATTGCCGCCGGAGAGGTCGCTGACATTGAACTCTCCTCGGAGGGATCCGAGGAATGCCAGAGGGTTGATCTGGGCTATTTCGGCGTCCGTGGGGGTGACAATGGTTATTTCGGCGTCGGGGACGCTGTGGGTCCATTGGGTGGTGCCGTCGAAGTGTATTTTCATTTCCGGCAGGTCGACGGCAAACATTTTGCCGCACATCAGTAGTGATCCCGGAGTGCCGTTGAGTGTGAACACGGCTTTCAGCGCAGGGGCTCCGGCGGCTTTCCTTGCTGCCGTGTCGACGGGCGACGCCGCCAATGCCGGCAGCAGCGACAGCAGAGAGAACAGGGCGGCTATGATGGTTCTTATCATTGTTTACGATGGTTGTTGGGGGTTAGATCATCTGGTCGAGTGTCATGGGGTCGACGAGCACGGCGCGCGGCTTGGATCCGGATGCCGGCCCGACGATTCCTGCGGCTTCGAGCTGGTCCATTAGTTTGCCGGCGCGGTTGTAGCCGATGGCATAGCGGCGCTGGAGCGACGATGTGCTGGCCGTGCCGCTCTGGACTATGAACTGTGCGGCTTCGGCAAAGAGCGGATCGCGGTCGTAGGAGCTTCCGGGCATACCTCCGAAGGCGGCGCCGCCTTCGGCCACGTCAGGCACGTAGTCCGGCAGCAGGTAGGGTGTGGGGTAGCCGGGCTGTTCGGAGATACATTCGCAGATGGCTTCGACTTCCGGTGTGTCGATAAAGGCGCACTGGACGCGTTCGAGGTTGCCGTTGGTGTAGAAGAACATGTCGCCCTTGCCCACGAGCTGGTGTGCTCCCGAGCGGTCGAGAATGGTCTTGGAGTCGACCATCTGGCTGACGCGGAAGGCTATGCGTCCGGGGAAGTTGGCCTTGATCAGGCCGGTGATGACGTTAGTCGACGGGCGCTGTGTGGCTATGATGACGTGGATGCCCACGGCACGGGCTTTTTGTGCCAGACGGCATATCGGGGCTTCGACTTCTTTGCCGGCAGTCATGATCAGGTCGGCGAATTCGTCGACGATGAGCACGATGTAGGGCATGTAGCGGTGTCCTTTCTCGGGGTTGAGATGCTTGCCGATGAATTTCTGGTTGTATTCCTTGATTCCACGACATCCTGCGGCACTGAGCAGCGAGTAGCGCTGGTCCATCTCCACGCACAGTGAGTTGAGAGTGGCCACCACTTTGTTGGGGTCGGTGATTACGGCGTCTTCCTCGTCGGGCAGTTTGGCGAGATAGTGGCGCTCGAGCACTCTGTAGAGACTGAATTCCACCATTTTCGGGTCGACGAGCACGAATTTAAGTTCCGCCGGGTGCTTCTTGTAGAGCAGGGAGGTGATGATGGCGTTGAGTCCCACTGATTTACCTTGTCCGGTGGCGCCGGCCACAAGCAGGTGGGGCATTTTGGTGAGGTCGGCTATGAATACGTCGTTGCTGATGGTGGCTCCAAGGGCCATGGGCAGCTCGTGTCTGCATTCCTGGAATTTCCTGGATGATATGATCGAACGCATGGACACGATCTGTGGGTCGTTGTTGGGGACCTCGATGCCGATGGTGCCGTTGCCGGTGGATCCGATTATGCGTATGCCGTGGGCTTTCAGGGCGAGGGCCAGGTCTTCTTCCACGCGTTTGATGGCGGCTATGCGCTGGCCTTCGGCGGGCACCACCTCAAACAGGGTGATGGTGGGTCCGACAGTGGCTTTGATTGAGGAGATCTTGATGTTGAACTGTTCGAGAGCCTTGATGATGCGCTCTTTGTTCTCTTCCTGCTCTTCGGTGTCGATGGTGACCGTGTTGCCGGCGCGGTCTACAAGCAGGTCTATGGACGGGAAGCGGAAGCGCGACAGTTCGGCCGTGGGGTCGTAGGTGTCGGTGGTTATGCTTTCGGCTTCTTCTATGGCGTTGGTCTCCACGATGAACTCGTCGGCGGGCGACAGAGTGGGTTGTTGCTGCTGCTCCGGGACGTTGTCCGGGGAAGTGGTGGCAAAGACGGGTTCGTAGGAGTTGGACTCAGAGGTGAATTCGTCTGTTTCGGGGTCTTCAGAGAGTTCGAACGGATCTGTGGTCTCTTCGGCCGCCTGTTCCTCCCGCACATCTTCGGCTGTCGTGGCCGTATCGTCACCGTCGGCTATTGGCGACTGCTGCATCTCGGCTTCCACGCGGCGCTTTTTGGCTTCGGCGCGCGACTGGGCCTGTGCGCGGCGTTCGCGTATGGACGCCATTTTGCGCCGGTAGGCGTTGATCAGCCTGATCAGCTGGGTGAGAAACAGGAGTGTGACCAGCGTGAGCATTGCCAGGCTGACACATATCGCGCCGAAAGGCGATGTGTAGTCTATGAGCAGTTTGTTGACGTAGTAGCCGTGATGGCCGCCCAAGGTGATCACGCCTGACGATCCGAAGGTGATCAGTCCGATGACCAGCGAGAGTGTGATGGCGAGAATGAGACACTTGAATGTGAGCGACCAGAACCGGAAACGCATGAGTCCTACAAGCGATGCGCCTATGGCTCCCACGTAAAATATCACGGCAAGCGAGCCTATGCCGAGGGTTTCGGTGAGCAGGAGGTTGCCGAGAAAGGCTCCCGCGGGTCCGGCGGCGTTTTTGATTTGGGCGCCGGAGTCGACGATCTGGCCCACGGAGTTGTAGAGGACTTTGGCCTGGTCCTCGCCGCTGTGTATGAACGCGGAGAAGGCCGACACCAGAGCGAACAGCGCAAGCAGCATCATGACTACTCCGGTGAAGAGCCGCAGGCGTCTGTCGGAAAGCACTCGACGCAGGCTGCCACCAGCTGTGCGTGATGATGACGTACGGGAAGTGGCGGCGGCAGGCTCGGCGGCGCGAGCTGCGGTGTCGCGGCTCTGGCGGGTGCGGTTCTGGCGTTGGCGCGAGGTTTCCGGTGCCGGAGCTGTTTCCGCAGCAGTCTGTTCGTCGGGCGAGTTCTGAGGTTCGTCCTGATATGGGTTATAGTAGTCCGAAGAGCGGGGTGGCATGTTGGCTGTAGGGGGGAATGTTGTGGCGGGTTTATTTATAGAAGGCGCGGGCCATGGCGCGTTTGTCGTCGCGTTCTTTAATGCTCTGGCGCTTGTCGAATTCTTTTTTGCCGCGTCCGATTCCTATGACAAGTTTGGCCAGACCGCGGTCGTTGATGAACAGCCGCAGCGGCACGATGGTGAATCCGGATTCCTTGCCCTCCTTTTCAAGCTGGCGTATTTCCTTGCGGTTGAGCAGGAGCTTGCGGTCGCGGCGTTCGAGATGGTTGTTGTAGGTGCCGTAGAAATATTCGGCTATATACATGTTTTTCACCCACACTTCTCCGCGGTCCACGTAGCAGAACGTGTCGACCAAAGATGCCTTGCCGAGTCTGACCGATTTGATCTCGGTGCCGGTCAGGACTATTCCGGCGGTGAATGTGTCGCCGATCGCGTAGTCGAAGGTGGCGCGTCGGTTCTTTATGTTGATTTCTTTGAATTTCATAGGTTAAAGTGTGATTTTGTCGAGGAGATATTCGATCAGGTAGACCGGCACTATGACAGATCCCACTGTCAGCCCCACATATTTGCCCATGGATTCCGGATCAACCGAGAGAAATATCCGTCCCTGGGCCATGACCACGGCCACATATATGGGCAGGAACTGGACAAGGGTCAGTTCCATGGGCAGAAAATTGCCTATGACCGCTATGCAGGCCATCATGCTGACGGAATAGCACAGAAACACGGCTATGCGGTTTTCGTCGGGGGTGTCGCCGCTGATGGTGATGTACGGCAGGGCCGTGACCATGGCCAGCAGGGCCACATAGTATGTGAGAAAATATTGGGCGAATGTTGTGAGCACCGACAGCAACAGCATCAGGAAAGACTGATGTTCCCATATAGCGCGGGCAAACACCGATATGGCCGCCACCGCGATGATAGGCAGCAGCCCGTGTATCAGCGATCTGCGGGCGTCCGGAGAGTTGCTGGCCACGTCTTCCCAGCCTTTTGTCGGGGCAAGCAGCAACTGAAGCGTCTGTTTGAGGAAAGTGATCATAATTTACAAATGCAAATTTACGCATAATTCCACGATTATCAAATCACGGTTGCTGAAATTTTTGGATTTCCGGCCGGGATCACGGAATTTTATGACAGGGACGCTACAGGAGTCTGAAATTGCTGACAATCAAAATGCAGCAGTGAATCATTGCGGTCAGCGGTGGATCATGTCGCCGATGGTGAGTGCTATGCCTTTTACGGCGGCGTCGACCGGGGTGATGATGGGGCGGACGCGCATTTCGCCGGGGGAGAATACTTTGAGTGTGGCGGGATGGCATCTGATTTCGAGGATGCGGTCGAGTGTGACGGGCTCGCCGTCGATGTGGGCGGATCCGGGCGAGGTGCGTTCGATGGTAAGGTGCGAGGTGCGGAAGGTGTGTACCCGGGCGCTGTCGCCGAGTGTGCCGGCCATGATTTCTATGCCGGTGAGGAATGATCCGAGCCGTGTGCCCGCGTGAACCACGGTGACGTCCATGAGTCCGTCGGTGATGCTGGCGCGTGGGGCGATGAAGGTGTTGTTGCCGTATTGCGACGCGTTGCAGCATGCAATGAGAAATGCTCGTTCGACGATTTCGTGTCCTTCGGAGCGGATCACGTAGTGTTCGGATTTGTATTTGACGAATTGTTCGACGGCGCTGCGCATGTAGTTGATCATGCCGCGGTTTTTGGGGCGTGATGCGAATCCGTCGCTTACGGCTGCGTCGAATCCCACGCCGCAGGTGCAGAAGAAGGGAAGCCCGTTGACGGTGCAGTGGTCGCATGCCACGGTGTGCCCGCGGGTGATGATGTCGAGGGCGGGGTGGAGCGACACGGGTATGTTGAGGTGGCGTGCGAGTCCGTTGCCCGATCCCATGGGTATGATGCCGAGGGCTGTGTCGGTGCCGCAGAGGGCGCGGGCGGTTTCGTTGACGGTGCCGTCGCCGCCGGCGGCGATGACGGCGTAGGTGCCTTGTGCGGCGGCTGTGGCTGCTAATTCGGTGGCGTGGCCTGCGTGGCGGGTGTAGACGGTGTCGAGCCGCATGCCGGCCGCGCTTATGGCTTCGGCAGTGGCCGAGGCTACCTGTTCTTTGGACGAGGTGCCGGATACGGGGTTGATGATCAGCAGACAGCGTTTTTCTTCCATCAGAAGAGTTTTTCTATGTCGGAGGGGGTGAGCAGGATGAATGTGGGTTGGCCCGATGGGGTGAATCCGGGGAGCTTGAGCGACATCAGTTCGGCCGAGAGGTGGTGCATTTCGGCGTCGGAGAGGGGTCGGTCGGGGCGGAAGGCCGTGGCTCGTGCCAGCGACAGCGACAGGAGTGATCTGAGGGTGGAGGACGCGTCGTCGGTGCGTTCGTCGGCTATGTCGGCGAGTACGCTGGTAATGAGTTCGGCAGGGTTGAGATCGTCGGCCACGGAGGGGACTCCGTTTATGCTCCATATGTTTGAGCCGAGAGGGGCCATGTCGAATCCCATGGATTCGAGCGATGGCAGTATCTCTTCGAGCAGGGGCGCTTTGTCGGGGTTGACGGTGACCTGTTCGGGGAAGATCAGGCGCTGTGACGCGAATGTGGCCGGAGTGGCCTGCATGTAGCGTTCGTAGAGCACGGTGATGTGGGCGCGGCGTATGTCGATCAGGCGGAGTCCGCGTGGGTCGGCCATAGCTATGTAGCGGTTCTGCACGCGCATCAGCTCGCTGGCGTCGGAGCCGGTTGAGGTGTCGTCGGGGTTAATGTCGTCGTCGCTGCCGTTGTCGATGTTGAGTCTGGAACTTTCGAGTTCTTCAATGGCAAGACGGCTTTCGGCAGTGAAGTTTTTGTAGAGTTCCTCCCAGTTGTGAAGCGATGCCGGCGGTTGGGCGAAGTCGTTCTGGCGGAAGGGGTTGTAGGATGTATCGGCGGCTTTCGGCGGGGTGGAGTGAGGGGTGCTGTTGTAGGAGGGAGATGCCGATGAGCCGAATGCGGGTATGTGGTTTTCGATGTCGGCGGCTTCGTCGGTGGCCGTGTCGAAGTCGATGGAGGGGGCGGCGTTGAATCTGCCGAGGGTTTCCTTGACGGCGGCGAACAGGATCTGGCGGATGGATTGTTCCTGTTCGAATTTTATTTCGTTTTTGGTGGGGTGTATGTTGACGTCGATACTTCCTGGTTCGACAGTCAAGTCGATGAAGTATGTGGGCTGTGTGTCGGCGGGTATGAGACCTTCGTAGCACTGGCACACGGCTTTGTGGAAGTAGGGGTGACGCATGTTTCGCCCGTTGACGAAGAAGTATTGCAGGGCTCCGCGTTTGCGGGAATGCTCCGGACGGACCACGAATCCGCATATTCTCACGAGCGAGGTGTCGGTTTCTACCGGGATGAGCTGCGAGTCGAGCGATTTGCCGAACAGGGCTACTATGCGTTGCTTGAGGTTGCCGCGGGGCAGGGAGTGGACGGTGACGTCGTTGTGGATCAGCGAGAGTTCGATCTGTGTGTTGACCAGTGCGAGCCGCTCGAATTCGTGGAGTATGTTTGACATTTCCACGGAGTCTTTTTTGAGGAATTTGCGGCGTGCGGGGACGTTGTAGAAGAGGTTGCGTACCATCAGGTTGGTGCCCGGCGCGCAGGCTTCGGGCTGTTGCGACTCGACTTTGGAGCCGTTGATGATCAGGCGGGTGCCCACGTTTTCGCCGTGGCGCATGGTGCGCATGTCGACCTGTGCGACGGCGCATATCGACGCAAGGGCTTCGCCGCGGAATCCCATGGTGTGGAGAGCGAAGAGGTCGTCGGCACGGGTGATTTTGGATGTGGCATGGCGCTCGAAGGCCAGGCGTGCGTCGGTGGCGCTCATGCCGGTGCCGTTGTCAACGACCTGTATGAGCGTCCGTCCGGCGTCTTTGATGATTATCTTGATTTCGGTGGCGCCGGCGTCTACGGCGTTTTCCACGAGTTCTTTCACCACCGATGCGGGCCGCTGGATGACTTCGCCGGCAGCAATCTGGTTGGCCACGGAGTCGGGCAGGAGTTTTATAACGTCGCTCATATCTGACGGCAAAATTACGTATTTTCCCGATTAAAATCAAGATGGCGGGAAGAAAGTGACGGACCGGGTCAGTCAGCTCGGGGCTGAGTGATCCGGTCCGTGTTTTTTTGTTGGTTATGAGGTCTCCGTCGGAGATCGTAGATCAGTGACGGTCACCGCGGTCGCGGCGTGGTCCGCGGTCCTGACGGTCGCCGCGGTCGCGTCGGGGAGAGCGTTCGCCGTCCTCGCGGGGTTTGCGGGGTGCGCGTTCGCGTTCCACGTAGCCTTCGGGCTTGGGCTGGAGTGCACGCATGCTCAGGCGGTATTTTCCGGTCTTTTTGTCGATCTCGATGAGTTTGACGGTGACTTCGTCGCCTTCTTTCAGGCCGGATGATTCCATGTCGGGGATGCGGTCCCAGGAGATTTCGCTGATGTGGAGGAGTCCGTCGCGGTTAGGCATGAACTGCACGAATGCGCCGAAGTCCTGAATGGTGACGATCTTGCCGGTGTAGATCTCGCCTTCTTCGGGCTGGGCCACGATGGCGCGGATCATGGAGAGAGCCTTGTCGATGGAGTCTTTGTTGGCGGCAGCGACTTCGATGTAGCCTTCGGCGTCGATCTCGTCGATGCTTACTGTGGCTCCGCTTTCTTCCTGGATGCCCTGGATGACTTTTCCGCCCGGGCCGATCACGGCGCCGATGAGTTCTTTGGGTATGGTCATGGTGACGATACGGGGAACGTTGGGCTTGTAGTCTTCGCGGGGTGCGGGTATGGTGTCGTTGATGATGCCGAGGATGTGGAGACGTCCGTCGCGTGCCTGCATGAGGGCCTTTTCAAGTATCTCGTAGCTGAGACCGTCGCACTTGATGTCCATCTGTGTGGCTGTGATGCCTTCGGTGGTGCCTGTGACTTTGAAGTCCATGTCGCCGAGGTGGTCTTCGTCGCCGAGGATGTCGGAGAGCACGGCATACTTGCTTCCGTCGGAGATGAGTCCCATGGCGATGCCTGCCACCGGTTTTTTCATTTTCACGCCGGCGTCGAGCAGGGCAAGGGTGCCTGCGCAGACTGTGGCCATGGATGACGATCCGTTGCTCTCGAGGATGTCGCTGACGATTCGGGTCACGTAGGGGAAGTCGTCGGGGAACATGCTCTTGAGGGCGCGGTGGGCGAGGTTGCCGTGGCCCACTTCGCGTCGGCTCACGCCGCGTGCGGGACGGGCTTCACCGGTGGAGAAGGGGGGGAAGTTGTAGTGGAGCAGGAAGCGTTCGCGGCCTTGGTCGAGCACGTCGTCCACAATTTTTTCGTCGAGTTTGGTGCCGAGGGTCACGGTGGCCAGCGACTGGGTTTCGCCGCGTGTGAACACAGCTGAGCCGTGGGGTCCGGGCAGGTAGTCTACCTCGCACCAGATGGGGCGGATCTCGGTGGTCTTGCGGCCGTCCAGACGGACGCCTTCGTCAAGTACGCAGCGGCGCATGGCTTCTTTTTCCACGTCGTGGTAGTAGCGCTTGACCAGAGGGGCCTTTTCGTCGCGTTCTTCTTCGGGGAGGGATTCTATATAGTCGTCGCAGATCTTTGCGAATGATTCGGCGCGCCAGTGTTTGTCGGCACAGCCCTGCTTGGCGATCGCGTAAGCTTTGTCGTAGCATTTTTCGCGTACGTCCTTGCGCAGGTCCTCGTCGTTGACCTCGTGGCAGTATTCGCGCTTGACCACACCGAGTTCGCGTGCGAGTTCCTCCTGTGCGACACACTGCTGCTTGATGGCGTCGTGGGCTGCTTTGAGGGCTTCGAGGAGCACTTGTTCGCTCACTTCCTTCATTTCGCCTTCAACCATCATGATGTTGTCGTAGGTGGCGCCTACCATGAGTTCGAGATCGGCTTTTTCGAGCTGGTCCATGGTGGGGTTGATGACGAATTGGCCGTCGATGCGGGCAACGCGTACTTCAGAGATGGGTCCCTGGAAGGGAATGTCGCTGACGGTGAGCGCTGCTGATGCGGCGAGTCCGGCCAGTGCGTCGGGGAAGTCCACGCCGTCGGCCGAGTACATGGTGACGGTCACGAAGGTGTCGGCATGGTAATTATCTGGGAAAAGGGGACGTAGCACACGGTCCACCAGGCGGGATGTAAGGATTTCATAGTCGCTTGCGCGTCCTTCGCGTTTGAGGAATCCGCCGGGGAAACGTCCGTTGCTTGAGAATTTTTCTTTGTACTCGACGGTGAGCGGCATGAAATCCACTCCTTCGCCGGCTTCCTTGGCCGAAACGACGGTGGCCAGGAGCATGGTGTTGCCCATGCGCAGCTCAACGGCTCCATCAGCTTGCTTGGCGAGTTTGCCGGTCTCGAGGGTTATTTCCCGGCCGTCGGGCAGCGTGATGTTTTTTTTGATAGGGTTCAACATAAAAACGTTTTTAGTGTGTATGATTTTTTTCTTTCTTCTTTAAAATCACGCAAAGTTACTCCTTTTTTCTCTGACTTCCAAAAAAATCGGTGTCACGGGGCTGATTGCCGAGTATGGCGTGGAGGTTGCGCCGGAGTCCTGTGAGTTTGGTGCGGCGCACGGCGCTGTGGCGGAAAATTGCGTTGAATTTCTCGGGAGTGAGTGTGGCGAGAGCGTCGGTGTCGAGGTTGCGGAGGTCTTCGCCAGAGTGGAAGTCGGCGATGGGGGTTGGCGTGACCGTGGTGTTGTGCGGGCATACGCGCTGGCATTCGTCGCATCCGTACAGGTGGCCGCAGAGGTCTGTGTCGGGGGGCAGGTCGCCGCGGTGTTCGATGGTGAGGTAGCTGAGACATCTTTCGGCTCTGATGGCCGATCCGTCGGGGTTGATGGCGCCGGCCGGGCATGCGCTTACGCATCGCATGCACTGCATGCAGCGGTCGGAGCAAGGGTTGTCGGGTGTGACTCCGACGGTCCAGAGCAGGGTGCCTATGAACACGTAGCTTCCTATTCCGGGGACTATGAGCTGGTTGTTGATGCCTGTGAAGCCGAGACCGGAGCGCACGGCCCAGTAGCGTTCGCGCAGCGGGGCGGTGTCGACACACGCGCGGGTCTCTCCGCCCCAGCGTGAGGTGACGGCCTGAGAGAGCTGCAGCAGGCGTTCTCGCACGACTTCGTGGTAGTCGCGTCCGCGGGCATAGAGCGCTATGGGGAGTCTGAGCGGTTCGTCGGTGTAGTAGGGAAAGGCGCAGACCAGCAGGGTGCGGGTGCCGGGCAGGAGCAGCTGCGGGGAGAGCCTTATGTCGGCGTAGCGTTCCAGATAGGTCATGGATGCATGGTGGCCGGCGGCAATCCAGCGGTCGTAGATTGCGGCGGCTTCGGGGTCTACTGTGCCGGCGGCGGCTATGCCGAGCCGCGCGGCGCCTGCGTCGGCGGCCATCAGCCGCAGTTCACGGGCGGATGGGGAGCAGTTCATAGCCTTGGTCTATGAGCCACTGCAGAGCCTGCGGGAGCACTTCGCGGAGGTTGCGCCAGGCTTTCAGCGAGTCGTGGAACACGATGATGGAGCCGTTGCGAGTGAAGCGGCGCACGTTGTCGAGGACGCGGTCTGGGGTGAGTTTGCGCGAGTAGTCGCGTGTGACCACGTCGTACATCACCAGATTGTAGTGTTGCTGGACGGCTTTGGCCTGTTTCCATGTGAGCAGGCCGTGGGGCGCTCTGAAGAGTACGGAGTCGATCAGCGCGCCGGCTTCGCTGACGTCGCGCAGGAATTTCCTGCGCGACGTGTGAAGGCCTTGTATGTGGTGCATGGTGTGGTTGCCGTAGCTGTGGCCGCGCCGCTTGATCTCGTCAAAGAGCCGGGGGTGCCGGCGCACGTTGTCGCCCACCATGAAGAATGTGGCTTTGACGCCGAAGCGGTCGAGTGTGTCGAGCACCCAGGGTGTCACCTCTGGCACGGGGCCGTCGTCGAAGGTGACGAAAGCCACTTTCCGTCCTTTGTATTTGATGCGCCATATCGCTTCCGGAAACAGGATGCGGTAGATCAGCGGCGGCTGTTCGATCAGTGATAGCATGCCGTGTGGTAACGGGTCAGGATATGGTCGAGTCGGTTGATGTCTCGACAGCTGTCTCCGCCACCTCGGGGTCGTCGGACGAGTCGTCCATGCGGTCGAGGTTGAACATCCGGATCAGGTCCACTCCGGTCTTGTCTCTGACCTCGTTGAGATAGTCGGTGGCGCTGTCGGCTCCGACGGAGTAGACGTAGCGGACTATCAGGTCGAAGAGGTAGCTGTAGTCGCCGTATTCGACCATGGCACGGTCTGATGCCTGAAGTGTGGCGCGGCGTGCCGGTGTGAGCGAGCGGATGTAGGGGATGTAGTGCACGGCGGTCATTATTTCCTGACGCAGGATCTCTTCGCCGCGTTCGATGGCCTGATCGTTGGCCAGCTGTTCGCCGAGCGATATCATGTAGTAGGCCACGGCGTCGCCCACCTGCACCCCGTAGGGCATTACGCACATGGGCAGTTTGGTGTCCATGGTCATGAGCACGTCGAGGGCTTTCTGCGACTGGCCTTCGGCTATGAGCGACGATGCCACCGAGAGCATGGCGTTGCGCGTGGATGCCAGCATGCGTTTGACGGTTTCGTCGAGGTAGACGTCGCCGGAGTCTTCGGCGTCGAGTCCGCCCCAGCGGAACCGCTCCATGACGTTGCGGTAGGCCTTCTCGGTGTTGGCTTCCTTGATCTGGTCGGCGTTGTAGACGGGTATTACTTCCTGAGCCATGCCTGTGGTGTACATGTAGGGCTGCAGGCCGAGGTAATAGCTGTCGGGCACGGTGTTGGCAAAGTAGACGGGGCGTTTCCATCCGCCGTCAATGGCGGCGGCGAGGATGTCGTAGGTGAGGACGTCGCCCTGGGTGATGATGCTCTGGCCCTGATTTTTGCGTTTGAGCGCCGTGATCATATCCACTTCGATGGTGTCGGCCGCATGTGCCGCTTCTTCGGGGCTGATACGTCCGGCAGCCACCGCTGCGTCTATGTCGACGGGGAAGGATATGGATCCGGCCACGTCGACGGCATAACCCATTCCGGGCATGTCGGCCTCGCTGCTGTAGTAGTGGCGCAGGAAGTCCGACACAGGCACCACGGTGTCGGCTTCCATGAGGTAGCCCGACTGGCGGCGTCCGTTGGCCAGGTCGAGCGCCGTGGCCGTCATGGGCACAGGCGCGGCCTGATATGACGGCAGACGTTGCTGTTCGGCATACCAGTCTGTGGTGAGGTAGCTGAGGTTGATCACTCTGACGTCGGTGCGGTAGCCTTCGACTTCCTGTGCGTACCACAGGGGGAAGGTGTCGTTGTCGCCGTTGGTGAATATGATGGCGTTTTCGTCGAGCGACGACAGGTAGTTCATGCCGAAGTCGCGTGCGGTGTAGCGTCCGGAACGGTCGTGGTCGTCCCATGTCTGGCTGACCATCTGCAACGGCACTATCAGCCCGATGACGGAGGCTATGGCCCCGGCCGCTGTGGAGTCTTTCTTTTTGAGCAGACTCTCCAGTCCTTCGGCTATGGCTCCCACTCCCAGACCTATCCAGATGGCGAAGGCATAGAATGAGCCTGCGTAGGCGTAGTCGCGTTCACGTGGCTGCGAGGGGGTCTGGTTCAGGTAGAGCACGATGGCTATGCCGGTCATGAAGAAGAGGAAGAACACCACCCAGAACTGCTCGATGCCGCGTTGTCCGCGCATGGACTGCCAGAGGAGTCCGGCCACGCCGAGCAGCAGAGGGAGCATGTAGAAGACGTTGTGGCCTTTGTTGTCGCGGCCCTGGTCGGGCGGCAGCAGCGACTGGTCGCCAAGGCGGGCGTTGTCTATGGCGGGGATGCCGCTGATCCAGTTTCCGCGGTTTACCTCGCCGTTGCCCTGAAGGTCGTTCTGGCGTCCGGCAAAGTTCCACATGAAGTAGCGGAAATACATGTGGACGAGTTGGTAGTTTATGAAGTAGTTGAGGTTTTGTCCGAATGTGGGACGCTTCATGCGCTTGGTGGCGGGGCCGACCTTGCCGTCGTAGCCCACGGTGGAGCTGCATGCCACTGTGGGGAGGTCGGATTCGGTGATTCCGGCCCATTTCATGTATTCGGCACGGTGGTCGCGGCTGTAGAGACGGGGGAACACCATGTTGAGCTGCGGGATGTAGTCGTAGCGGGTGCGTGAGAGGACTTTCACGTAGCGGTCGGGGTCGCCGGGGTTTTGTTTCACCTGCTTGGCATAGTTGTATTCTTCGGTGCCTGCGGGCGAGCCGTCGGGTGTGCGGAGCACGTCGGAGCCGAACGTTGTGCCGTAGAGCAGCGGGGTTTCGCCGTACTGCTCGCGGTTGAGGTATGATCCGAGGTCAAACACGTTGTCGGGAGCGTTCTGGTTCATGGGCGTTTTTGCCGATGAGCGTATGAGCAGAAGCGCGTAGGACGAGTAGCCGGCGAAGATCACCATGACGCTGAGGGTCACGAGGGTGAGTATGCGCACGGGCAGTTTGCGCGTTGTGGCGAGATATACTCCCAGTCCGGCCAGTACGAATACCGGAATCCACAGGCTGTGGCCAATGAAGGGAACGCCGCTGAAGAAGATGGCGGCGATGAAGCTGACGCTGATTCGTGTGGCCGATTTCTGGGCGTAGAGTTCGCGCAGCGACCAGATGAACGAGACTACGGCGAGTATGGTGTAGACTATCACGCCGGTGTTGAAGCCCAGTCCGAGGGTGTTGACGAAGAACAGCTCGAAGTATTGAGCCACCTCGATGAATCCGGGCACGAGTCCGAAGAGGATCAGCGCCACGATGACGAATGACAGCAGCAGGGCCATCAGCGAGCCTTTGGCCGTGGGGGCCGCCCATTTCTTGTAGTAGAACACAAGGACGATGGCGGGGATGCAGAGCAGGTTGAGCAGGTGGACCGCTATGGAGACGCCTATGATGTAGGCTATCAGCACCAGATAGCGGTCGCTGTGTGGCATGTCGGCTCTGTTTTCCCACTTCAGGATAAGCCAGAACACCAGAGCGGTGCAGAAGGATGAGAAGGAGTAAACCTCGCCTTCCACGGCCGAGTACCAGAATGTGTCGCTCCAGGCGTAGGCGAGGGCGCCCACGAGTCCGGAACCGAATATGGTGATGATTTTGGCGGTGGAGATGCTTTCCGAGCCGTCTTTGACGATGAGCCGCCGCATCAGGTGGGTTATGGTCCAGAAGAGCAGCATGATGGTGCCGGCGCTGAGCAGGGCGTTCATGGAGTTGACAGCCATGGCGACTTTGGTCACGTCGCCACCGATCAGATTTATGGCAAATCTGGCGGCGAGCATGAAGATGGGGTTGCCCGGCGGGTGTCCTACTTCAAGTTTGAAGCCTTGCGAGATGAATTCAGGGCAGTCCCAGAAGGATGCCGTGGGTTCGATTGTCAGCAGATAACTCACACCGGCGATCAGGAAGCAGAGCCAGCCGAGCGAGTTATTGATGATGTTGTAGCGTCGATTCATCATTTACTTTAATAGTGTTGGTACTTTAATGGGAATTGGGGTTTTTAACGTGTAGCAGGGACGCGTGTGTGCGCCCCTGCGTATATTCAGGTGTCGGGTGATGGTTAATTCTTTACTGCATAATCATTTTTTCGCCGTTGACGATGTAGAATCCATGCCGTGGATTACTGACACGGCGCCCGGCCAGATCGTAGGCCACGGCGGTGTCCGGACTTTGGGCTGAGGTGTTGTCGGTGATTTCGCCGATGCCGGTGTATTCGTCTTCGGGGATGAGACGCAGGCGGTAGCTGTCGCTTATGTCCGTATTTTTGTATTCCATCTGGCTTTCGCCCGGCAACCAGAAGTCAGTGCCGGCTTCGGCGGCGTTCTGAATGGAGTACAGCCCGCCCACTTCGGTGATGCAGAATGTGTTCCACACGTCGCTGTAGCCTCCGGAAAAGCCTATGCGACCCACTTCGTCGAAGTGTTTTTTGGATTTGACGTGGGTGACTTTCAGGCGGCCGACCGACGATGCGCCTTCGATCAGAAACAGCTGGTTTTTGTCGGCGGGGCGTTTCACTGTCTTGAATGTGGCGTATTGTCCGCTGGAACCGTTGCCGGTGAGGGCGCGGCCCTGTTCGTCGATAATATACAGCTCTTTGCCTATGATGCTGGGATATGTCACCTGTGAGCCGTCGGCGGGCACAATGTCGAATATGAAGTTGTCGGTGTGGTATGCCGTGACGGAGCCTTTGCTGATGCGTGTGGCGTTGGCAGTCCAGTAGTTGTTGCCGGCCGATCCGCCGTTCTGTATGGCGAATTTGCCGTCGAGACGGGTGATCTTATATGAGTGCCATGCGGCTTCGTAGGGGTTGGTATCGTCGGACACGGTGAAGTTGCCCAGTTCGTTGAGGTAGCGTTTGTCCCATTCGTTGACGATCTTGTAGCGTCCTGTCTCGGGGTCGACGGATATGATCCACTGCTGGCGGCCGGGGTTGATGTCGTCGATTGATGACTGGAATACGGGGTTGGAGCTTCCTGAGGGGTTGCTCAGGTATTTGCCGTTGTGCATTATGTAATATGTGCCGTTTTCAAGCACCTGTGCGGGGAACAGGTCGGACGGGTAGTCGAAGCCTGAGCTTTTGAATTCGGACACCAGAGTGCCAACGGTGCTTTTGATGAAAGGCTCGACGTAGAGTGTGGCCGTGCGGGGCGCTACGGACTGTATGGATCCGGTGAAGTTGCGGCTCATGAGTTTGTCGGCGGCTTCAGTCTTTTCTGTGTAGCTTCTGTAGTGTGAGATGAAGTTTTCCACATTTTTTGTCTGAAGGTCGTTGAACAGGTTCATGGCAAGCAGTCCGCGTTCGGCCTGATAGTTGAAATACTGGAGGAATTCGAGGATTTCGGCTGTCAGACGGGGTTGGTCGGTGTTGTTGAGCAGTTCGTCGGCTGCGGCTTTCATGTCGTTGAAGCAGGCGGCATATTCGTCGGCTGCGGCTTCGGTGAGTGCAGGATACTTGTCCATGATGGCCTTGAATTCAGGCGATTCGTTATAGCGCCGGAGTCCGTGCACGCTCGGGGCCACATCGACGTTGTTGATGCAGAATGTGCGGTAGGCCTTCTCGTGGCCGGGCACCAGGTAGGCGAACGAGCGTTCCCAGGCGGCGTCGGAGTCGTAGGCTGTGGGGTTCCAGCAGTAGTCGGCGATGCTGTAGAGGGCCACTTTGGATGCTTCGGCATACTGCATGGGGTTGGATGTGAAGGCGCTCACCTTGTCGTAGATGTCGGCTTCGTTGCCGTAGACGGGACCCATCAGGAGATTGTGCTGGCCGTAGTCGTTGACGGGGTAGTTGAGCCAGATGAACGGGTCGCGTCCGGTCTGTCCCTTGAACCATGCGCAGTCGGCCTTGTCGATCATGTCCACCACGCTGTTGCCGGTCCACATTATGCGGATTCCGGGATCGAGCTGGCTGCCCATTTTGGAGAGGTAGTCGCCGGATGACCATCCGCGGTTGTACTGGGTGGGACATACGATCATGGGAGCCACGTCGTCGTGTTTATTGACGAACTCGGTGGTGAGGAAGTTGAGGTATGAGATCTGGTTGTCGACGCTTTCGGCCGAGATGTCGTCGAAGAATATGGCGAAGTCGCGTACGCCGAGACTGTACATCTGATCGAATTTCTTCAGGGCGTTGGAGCGGTCGGTCGATGACGCTATGGAGTTGCTCGGGTGCATGGCCCATACGAACCTGACTTTGTTTTCCGATGCGTGTTTCACGAGTTCGGCCATTTTGGCGGCTTCTTCCTCGGGATACAGCTCATACCACCGCGAGTGGTGGTAGGGGTCGTTTTTGGGGCCGTAGATGTGGATGTTCATCTTGTTGTCGCCGTAGAATCTGAAGAGGTCCTGACGGTCTTCGTGGCTCCAGGGGTTGCCGTAGAATCCTTCCACCACACCGCGGAGCGATGTCAGGGGCCAGTCGGTTACGGTGACCGACATTACCTCGGGCTGTGATGCTATCTGCAGGAAGGTTTTTACTCCATAGAAAGTGCCTTGGGCATCGTTGCCGGCGATGATGACTTTGCCCGGCTCGATTTTCAGATAGTAGCCTTCGGCCTTTTCGGGTATCAGAGACTCGTATGCGGCCACGGCTGCATCGCCGCGTGAGCCGACGATGATCGGCACGTTGCCACCTTCCTGTATGCCAACTTTGCTTGCAAGCTCCCGCAGCGCGTCGGAGTCGGGATCGCCGGACACGTAATAGCGCGCATCGGAGGTGTTGAAGGCTTTGGCTCCCCATTGTACCTGCTGGGGCACCGGGGATACCTCGACCTGCTGTGAATGGGCCCACAGTCCTGTGGAAAGGGCTATGGCGCAAAGGGCAGAGAGCTTGAGTTTCATGGAGAATGTGGTATTTAGTTGTGTATGGTTGGCTGTAGATATTGTCAGCCACAAAGTTACGTAAAACTTTTGATAAAAAATACAAAAAGCGGATAAAACTGCGGTCGGCCCGGTTTTATCCGCTTTTTTGTGGTTTATGGTCTGATGTCAGAAGGCAAAAGAGATGTAGAGACGGGTGTTGGCGAATTTGCGTGTCACTTTCTCTTCGGAGTCGTCGTCTATGGAGAGTGTGTTGAAGCCTATGGGCTTGAATTTGCCTTTGCCCCAGCGTCCTTCCACGCCCAGGGAGATGGCGCGGTAGGTGAGCATGCCGCCGAAGTCGAACATGTTGCAGAATGCAGGAGCCAGTTCGATGTCGCCGTTCTCGCTCTTGAGATACAGCGACATGGCGGGCTGATAGTGGAAGTAGACCGAAGCGCGCAGGCAACTGAGACCGTTGTTGAGAAACGCAAAGGGGGCCACGCTGATGTTGGGGCCTACGCCGAAGGCTCCCAAGGTCACTGACATGCGTCCGACGTTGAGTTTTTCGAGCAGGTCGTCGTCATCATCATCATTGTAGTCGCTACCGTTGATTTCTTCCAGTTCGGAGGTCCATGCTCCGGACATCAGATCCTCGTAAGGCGATTTGTATTTGGCGAAGGTGGCGTCGAACCATACGGCGTCAATGCCTATCTTGATCATGCCGGCGATGGTTGGGAAGCGGTATGTGGTGCCTTTCGATAGAAAGAAGCCGTATTTGCTTTTTTCAACGGGCTGCATGTCGGCGCCGGTCTGCGCCAGCGAGTATCCGAGCTTGAGGAAGCGGCCTTTGCCCCATATCTTGCGCTCCTGTTCCTTCTGTTTCAGTTTTTTGTTTTCTTTAAGAAGTATGTCTATGGCTTCCTGTTGCTCGCGAGACTCCCGCTGCTGCTGTGTTTCCGCTGTGGTCTGTGCTGTGGCTCCTAATGCTGTTGCAAAGAGCAGTGCCGCTGATATTATGATATGTTTCATAGCTTGATCTGTGTGTGAATGAATTGGGTGGACTGATGGTTATCTTACAGACTGTATGCCGGGTTCGTAGTAGTATGTGAGGGGCAGGATTTCCTCGTTGTCGTTGCTGAGGAAACGGCATGTGTGGATCAGTCCGTTGTCCTGCAGGCGATAGGAGTATTGCTGCGTGTCGGTGTTGCCGTGGTAGTCGGTCATGGTGACTTTTTTGACGAATCGGGCCGGAGCGGTGCCGAACAGACCTGTGATGTTGAGAAGACCTCCGGCGGCGGGAAGCATCGGATCCCACTGTAGATGTGTGTTCACGGCGTCGCTGTATTCGTATATATGGGTCTCGCCGTCGGAGAGGTCGACCGATTGCATGAGCAGTCCGTCGGTCCATGTCAGAGAGACGGTTTCGCCGTCGTTGACAGACCGGCAGAGGTGGCCGTCTGCGTCGTAGCTCATTGAGGAGCTGGAGAATGTGTGACTGATGACGGTATTTTCGTATTGCTGTAGATCGGGGTTGTATGTATATGTGTATGAGAATTCCTCGGAATCGAATCCAGTGATGTAGCCGCGGTCGTCGACGGTGATATTGGTGAGTATGTCGCGGTAGGATGGCAGATTTATTTCTTTTTCTGTCGAGTAGTCGTATTCTTGGGTCCACTCGATTGTCTCTATGCGTGTGAGCTTGCCGTCGGTCCATGTGAGGTTGTGGGTGATGGCTTCGCGCAACTCTATGAGGGTCAGATGACCTTGTGCGTCGTAGGTCGCGTCGATCATGTTTATGCCAAATGACTTGATGGAGCTTATGCGGCTTTCCTGTGCGGGCATTTCGCCGCCGGTGTCGCCGTATGGGTCGTTGAGAGTACAGGATGTCATGCAGAGCATCGCGGCGCCGATCACGTATGCCGGCAGTAGTGTGTTGGTGTTTGACATAATTGTGTGAAAATGTGTATGTGCGTTAAATAATGTTGCAAATATATACAAAAAAATGAGACATGTTGCGGAATATTGAAAATTAATTATTTATATTATACATATTGGGTGGTTTGGTCTTATAGGTCGCATCTGTTTGTGCATTAAATTCTGAAGTTTCAAGGTCTAATTGAGAAAAATCAAGTAAATTTGTGAATTGAACATGAGACCGATTTTTCTGATAGGCTATATGGGTAGCGGCAAGACTACTCTTGGACGTGCAGCAGGCCGTGCCGCGGCATTGGATTTCGTGGATCTGGACCTGTATATCGAGAACCGTTTCCACTCGACCGTGAGCCGGCTGTTCGCCGAGCGCGGCGAGCATGGATTCCGGATGGCCGAGAAGGCTATGCTTGAGGAGGTGGCCGGATTCGAGAACACCGTGATAGCCTGCGGCGGCGGCACCCCATGCTTTTTTGACAATATGGATCTGATGAACGACAGTGGCGTGACCGTGTGGCTCGACACTCCGGCGGAGTGTATTTTCGAGCGGCTCAGGCGCAACCGCAGCCGGCGTCCTCTGATAGCTGGCATGACCGACGGAGAGTTGCGCGGCTTCATAGCCGGAGCCCTTGCGGAGCGTGAGCCTTTTTATGCGCGTGCGGCCCATCGTTTCAGCGGCGAGCTGCTTGAGGACCGCCGCCAGATTGATGCCACTGTGGCGGATTTTGTGAATATGTTTATAAAAAACGGATTATGATAGCAGCCGATACAGACAGACAGCTGGAGACGATGGAGCAGCCATTGTCGGCGACAGCGCCGGGCGGTCGGTTTACACTCGGTCTGCCTTCGGGGCTGGGGTGTGGCGAGCGTCGCTTTCCGCTCACTCCCGAGGGCGCCGCTCTGCTTGCTGAAAAAGGGGTGGACGTGAAGGTGGAGGAGGGTGCCGGATGTGCCATACATTATACGGATGCGGCCTATGCCAGGGCCGGGGCGAAGATCGTGACTCGCGCGGAGACTCTTAGGGCCGATGTGGTGATAAGTCTGGCCGCTTTGTCGCCTGCCGAGGTGTCGGGGATGCGCCGCGGGTCTGTGCTTCTGACGCTTGGACAGTCGGTGATGGATAACGCCGGATCGGCTGCCGCCCTGCTCCGAAAGGGTGTGCTGACCGTGGCCGTGGAGCGGATCGAGGACCGCGGGTCGAACCGTCCCATAGCCGATATACTCCATGAGATCGACGGATGCGCTTCGATGGCCATAGCGTCGGCTCTGTTGACCGATCCTGTCCACGGAAAGGGGATTTTGTTGGGCGGAGTGACCGGAATAGTGCCTTGTGAGGTTACGGTGCTGGGCTCAGGCATGGGGGCCATAGCGGCCGCCCACAATGCTTTGGGGCTGGGGGCCACGGTGAGGATGTTTGACAACGATCTGTATTCGTTGCGGCAGGCCGCCCGTGTGCTCCGTCACGAGGTCATAGGCTCGGCTCTGCATTCTCATGTGCTGGAGTCGTCCCTGCGCACGGCCGATGTGGTGGTGGCCACTCCAATGTCGTCGCCGTTTGTTGCGTCGTCCGATCTGGTGTCGGTGATGAAGCGCCGGGTGCTTGTGTTTGACCTCAACCCTTGTCCGGGGCGTGTGTTTCCGTCATTGTCCACGTTTAATCTCGGTGAGATAGCCGAGCGTGAGCAGGCGGCCACGACCGACCGTGCCTGCTATGTGAATGTGGGCTGCCAGGTGCCGCGCACGGCAGCTATGGCCCTGAGCAATGCCATAGTGGGTTTTGCCGGCGAGTTGATGTCGATGACTTCGGCCCACAAGGCCGAGAGTGTGTTTCTGACGGCTCCGGGCATGCGTCCGGCTGTGCTGGCTATGTTCGGCAAGGTGGTCGACCGAGAGCTGGCTCGCATTCTCGGAGTGAGTTGTATGGATATAAACCTTTTTACTTCGTTGAGCTGATATGGCACCGAGACGTAAATATTATGTGGTGTGGCAGGGGCTTTCGCCCGGTATCTACGACAGCTGGGAGGAGTGCAAGGCACAGGTGGATGGTGTGGCAGGCGCCCGCTACAAGGCGTTCGGCTCCATCGAGGATGCCACAGCAGCCTTTCGCGGCAGCTATGAGGATCAGGCCACGCTGCTGATAGCGCTGGCCGGGCGCAAGCCTGTGATCACCGATTTGTCGTCGTTTCCTGAGATACGTTCCGACGCGATAGCCGTGGACGGGGCCTGTTCGTCTAATCCTGGGCCGATGGAGTATCGCGGGGTGGAAGTGGCTACGGGCCGCGAGCTGTTTCATGTAGGTCCTCTTGCAGGCGGCACGAACAATATCGGAGAGTATCTGGCGCTGGTGCATGCTCTGGCGTTGCTTGACCGCAACGGAGACCGCACGACGCCCGTCTATTCGGATTCGCGCACGGCCCTGAGCTGGCTGCGCCGCCATCACAGCAACACAAAGATAGAGCCTACGCCGCAGAATGCCAAGGTGTTTGAGTTGCTTGAGCGGGCTAACCGCTGGGTGATGACTCACCGGTGGAGCAATCCGGTGTTGAAGTGGGAGACGGAGATCTGGGGTGAGATCCCGGCTGATTTCGGCCGTAAATGACCGTGTATGCCATTACAGGTAGAAGAAGGCGGACCTTGACAGAGTCCGCCTTCGCTGTTTTTCATATACTATGTGTGGGAGTTGCGGTTTAGTCGGTTACCACCCATCCGAGATCCTGATAATGGCGCAGGGTTGCGGATGATTGGCTGAGCCATCCTTCTGATGGTGCGTCAAACACATAGCCGAACGGGGTCTTGTCGACGAATTTGTAGATGTATTTGCATGTGCCTTTGCCTTCTTTCACGTATTCTGCCGGACAGAACACTTCCTTGACCTTGACAAGCTCGAAGTGGCCGAGCAGCATTGCCTGAGAGGTGATGTTGACGCGGGCCAGAATGGTGTTGTAGGCGGCATTGGGATCGTTGGGGTCTTTGGTCGTCTGCAGTGAATCGTCGGATTGGAGTGTTTCCTCTTCCTCTGTTTCGGTGGCCGGTGATGATGGTGATGAGGTGGCCGTGTAGACGGCGTTCATGTAGTCGGGCATCGTTGCCGTGTAGTCTTTGTTGTCCTTCATGTCGTCGGCAATGTCCTTGCGCATGGTGGCGGGTTCGGCCACTATCAGCTTGGCGCCGGCTTCGGTGAGTTTGACGGATGCGAACGTGTGTTCGACGTCAATGGTGTAGTAGACATAGCCGCGGTAGTATTCGTAGCGGCTTTTCTGCTGTTTTTCAACCACATTCTGCGTTGTAAACGTCACCATGCCTGCTGCCTGGAGCTTGGCCAGACGGTTGAGGTCGGTTTCGTCGACTTCATAGAATCCGGTGTTGAAGTTGTGTGTGGCGTAGTCTTTGGCGAAAAACGCTTCTTTTTTCAGCGCTTTCTTTGCGCTTGACGCCGATAGTACTTCGCTGTCGCCACATGAGGTCATGCCGCATATGATCGCAGCGCATGCCACCATTGAAAGAAATTTGTTCATAAAATGTGTGTGTGATTAAAAATTATAAAATATGTCGCTCAAATATAGATATTAATTTTTAAATAATCTATATTTAAGCGAAAATATTTTAAATCCGGAAGGCGCGGAGTCTCAGCGCTTTGACATGAAGAAGGCGCGGACCAGTTCCGCGGCTTCCTCGGCAAGGACTCCAGAGCGCACCACGGTGGACGGGTGCAGGACCGGACGGTCGGCGCCGCGGGTCAGGACCGTGTAGCCGCGGCGCGGATCGGCGGCACCGTAGACCAGACGGCCTATCTGGCTCCATGCTATGGCTCCGGCACACATCAGACACGGCTCCACGGTGACGTAGAGTGTGCATTTCTGCAGGTATTTGCCGCCCAGGGTGGCTGCCGCTGCCGTGATGGCCTGCATCTCGGCATGGGCGGTGACGTCGCGCAGGGTTTCGGTGAGATTGTGGCCGCGGCCTATAATGCGGCCTTCGGCAGCCACTATGGCTCCGATGGGCACTTCGTCGGCGTCGAAAGCGGCCCTAGCTTCGCGCAGGGCAGCTGCCATCATGCGCAGGTCTTCTGACTCCAGAGGGTCGGCATACGGTGAGGTTGTGGAGGTCATAGCAGGTTTATTTTCATTCCTTCGTCAGCGGCTGTGATTTCTCCTGAGAAGAATTGTGCGGCTTCGTGAATCATAGGTTCCTCGGTGAGGTAGCGTTTGGAGAAGTGTCCGAGTATCAGGCGTCTGGCTCCTGCCTGTGCGGCGGTTTTGCCTGCCTGTGCGGCGGTGGAGTGTCCGCGGGGCCGCGCTTTGGCTGCGTCGGCTTCGGCATAGGTGGCTTCGTGGTAGATGGTGTCGACACCTGCCACGGCCCGGGCCACGCGTGGATCGAAGATCGTGTCGGAGCAGTAGGCGTAGCTCATGGCCGGTTCGGGGGCTGATGTGAGCAATGCGTTGGCTATGGTTTTGCCCTCGGGGGTGATGAAGTCGGCTCCGGCCTTGATTTCAGGCACTTTGTAGTGGGGCACTCCGTGAAACCGGATCATGTCGCCGCGGACATGGCGGGGCTTCGGCTTTTCACGGAATATGTAGCCGAGAGTCGGGACACGGTGATAGAGAGGGAAGCATTCCACGATGAGCGAGTCGTCTTCGTAGATGACTCCGTGCTGTCTGGGAGAGAGTATGTGGAAGTTCAGCTCGAACGGCGTGTCGCCGCAGATGAACCGCATCATGGAGCCGAGTAGCTCGGCTCCTTCGCGGAATGTGTGGACTGTGACCGCCGAGCCTTTCTCGTGGAGCGCCATGGTGGAGAGCAGCCCCGGCAGACCGAGGAAATGGTCGCCGTGGAGGTGAGAGAGAAATATATGGTTCAGACGGCTGAATTTCAACCGCATGCGCCGCATCTGCAACTGGGCACCTTCACCGCAGTCGACCATGAACAGGCGGTCGCGGTGGTCTATGACCTGTGCGGACGGCTGGTGTCGAAGCGTGGGCACTGCGGATCCGCAGCCCAGTATGTTGACGGCGAATTTGCTCAATGTCAGTTGTTCTGGCTGATGTGGACGTCGAGCTGGGGGAAGGGGAAGGAGAGTCCGTGCTTGGGAAGTTCTTCGTAGAATCTGGCGTTCATGCCGAAGAACACATCCCAGTAGTTGGCGCTGAGCACCCATGCGCGCACGGTGAAGTCGATCGAGCTTGCTCCGAGGGATGCCAGACGCACCATTGGCTCGGGCGATGTTCCGTCGTTGATCACCAGAGGATTTGCCTTGAGCATATCCATGATGGCCTTTTCGGCGGTGGCGAGGTCGTTGCCGTAGCTCAGGTTCACGGTCCAGTCTACGCGGCGGCGTTCTTCGCGCGAGTAGTTGTTGATGGATCCTGTCGACAGCGGTCCGTTGGGTATGATGATGGATTTGTTGTCGCCGGTGGTGAGGATAGTGGAGAATATCTGTATCTCCTTCACGGTGCCGGTGAAGCCTTGGGCTTCGATGAAGTCGCCTACTTTGTAGGGCTTGAGCAGCAGGATGAGCACGCCGCCCGCAAAGTTTTGCAGGGTTCCGCTCAGGGCCATGCCTATGGCGACGCCGGCGGATGCGAAGAGTGCTATGAACGAGCTGGTCTCGATGCCGAGTATGCCGATCACCACGACTATGAGCAGGAAGTAGAGTGTGATGCGCACCAGCGAGAGCAGGAAGGTGGAGAGGGAGCGGTCGGCGTTGCGCTTTTCGAGCAGGTGGTTGACGAATTTGTAGAGACGGCTGATGATGAAGCGTCCGGTGTAGAACACGGCCATCGCTATGAGTATGTCGATAGCGAAGTCTACGATCTTATGGCCCATGACGGAGATGAAGTCGTCGACGGCCATGCCCGGGGCGATTTTTAGTTCGGCTGCTGCCGATGCTATTGAGTCTTGCATGTTGGGGGTATGGTTTACAGTTTATGGTTTATAGTTTATGGGTTATGGTTCGTTGTGGGTGACGGGGCGGACGCGTGCGGGCCATGAGAGACGGTTGTAGCCGTGGCGCCGGTAGTCGGCCCGGGTGAGGAGTATGTTGGTGGAAAGTCCGCAGTGGCGCAGCAGCGGCGCGCCCCACATCGCGGGGGAGTGTGACTGCGAGATCACGGCATCGTCGAGAGCCTTGCGCCACCGGTCGAGCAGCGCCGGGTCGGTGGTTATGGCTTCTACGTATTGTTCGAGGTCGAAGAAGTTGTTGTTGCTGTTGACCGAGAAGCGCTGCGGGGTGAAAGTGTCGGGCAGCGGTCCCTGAATGGCTGTGCGGTAGACGTCGGCTGTAGCTTCGGCCAGAGCGTCGAGGGCGCCGGTGCGTATGGCTCCGAATGTGCTTGGGCAGTAACTGCCGGTGCGGCCTTCGTAGTGGGCGGCCGTGGCTTTGGCCGCGTCGACGGGGCGGCCTTTAGCGAGCAGTGGCAGGGTGGTCTGGTACGGCATGCCGTCAAACGGCACTTCTGCGGGCGATGCCACGATCAGTGGGGCATTGTCGCGCAGTTCGTAGATCACTTCCACCGAGCCCATGTAGCAGCAGTCGAAATAGATGTATTCGAATTTGAATCCGGCCAGAGCCGATGCCATGTCGGTGATGGTCATTTCCTGCCGGTTGTCGAGCCCGAAGCTGCGCAGCACGGATGCCGGCTTTGAATCGGGACCGTTGGTCCATCCCATAGCGTGGCTCCACAGTATCAGGCCGTAGTGTGCGGCGGGAGCGAGTGTAATGACGTCGGCAAGAGCCTGCCGCATGCGTTCGGGAGATACGGAGGAGAGTCCCTGAGGGTATGTTTTCAGTGTGGTCCATGATCCGTCGCGTTCGAGTTGGAGCAGGGAGTGGTTTTTGCCATTGGTATATGGCGCGTGAAACACCACCACTTTTGTGCTGTCCGGAAACTGTCCGCCGGTCATCGCCGCCGACATCTCGTCCATGTCGTCCACGTCGGCTCCGTTGCTGCCCAGAGAATTGTTGGCAGCCATGTATATCACCACGGTGCGATCAGCATGCTCGTGTGTGGGCAGGGCCGGCTCCGGCACTTCGCGGCACGACTGCAGCACGATGGCCAGAATCAGGGATAGCAGTATCGCAGGGATGGAATGTCTCATAAAAACCTTGTACAAAAGTAGCTAAAAATCCTGATTATGCCAAAACAAGGCCGTTAAAGGCGACAGCGGTCGACCTGTCGTTGTCAGGGTCGTCCGCTGTCGGTGGTTATTTATGGCGTAAATCAGTTTCTTGATGCCACCAATCTGGCTATCTCGACTATCACCTGCGCTGCTTTTTCCATTGACGGTACGGGCACGAATTCGTAGCGTCCGTGGAAGTTGAGTCCGCCGGCGAAGATGTTGGGGCACGGGAGTCCTTTGAACGAGAGCTGCGCTCCGTCTGTGCCGCCGCGTATGGGCACTACCCGTGGCGTTACTCCGGCATTTTTCATGGCCTGTTCGGCTATCTCGATTATGTGTGACACCGGTTCGACTTTCTCGCGCATGTTGAAATACTGGTCGCTGATCTCGATGGATGCGCATCCGGGGAATTCGTTGTTGATCTTGCGGCAGAGATGCTGAAGCTCTTTTTTGCGGCGCTCGAAGCGGTCGCGGTCGAAGTCGCGTATTATATATGTGAGTTCTGTTTTTTCGACCGATCCCTCCATTCCCACCAAGTGGTAGAAGCCTTCGTAGCCTTCGGTGTGTTCGGGGGTTTCCCAACGCGGCAGCATGATGACGAACTGTGTGGCCACACGCAGGGAGTTGATCATCTTGTGTTTGGCGTAGCCGGGGTGGACGTTGCGTCCGCAGAAAGTGACCTTGGCCACTGCGGCGTTGAAGTTCTCGTATTCCAGTTCGCCGATCTCGCCGCCGTCCATCGTGTACGCCCAGTCGCAGCCGAACTGCTCTACGTTGAACTTGTGCGCTCCGCGGCCTATCTCTTCGTCGGGATTGAAGGCGATGCGGATTTTGCCGTGTTTGATCTCGGGATGCTGTATGAGATATTCGACCGCAGCCATGATCTCGGCTATGCCGGCCTTGTCGTCGGCTCCGAGCAGGGTGGTGCCGTCGGTCACGATGAGCTGCTGTCCCTTGTAGTGGAGCAGTTCGGGAAATTCCGAGGGCGAGAGCACTATGCCGGCTTCGGCGTTGAGGGTGATGTCGCCGCCGTCGTAGGCCGGCACTATGCGGGGGTTGACGTGGCGTCCGCTCATGTCGGGCGAGGTGTCGAGATGCGCTATGAATCCCACTGTGGGCAGCGGCTCCGAGGTGTTGGCCGGAAGGGAGGCCATAAGATAGCCGTTTTCGTCCAGAGTCACTTCTGTAAGTCCGAGTTCGCGCACTTTCCCCTCAAGATATTCCGCGAATTTGAGTTGTCCGGGTGTCGACGGGGTCATATTGGTGAGTTCGTCGCTCTGGGTGTCGAACTTCACGTAGTCCAGAAATCTGTCGATTATGTTCATGATTGTATGGAGGTGTTGTATGGTTGTCAGTCGGGAGATTTGCCTTTTGGCAGGGAGAATCTGAATTCCAGTCCTGAAGGCTTGATATTGTGCACGGAGATGGTGCCGCCCATGGTGGTGAATGTGCTCTGCACTATGGGCAGTCCGAGACCTGTGCCGCCGCTTTTGCGCGCTCTTCCCTCGTCAATGCGGTAGAAGCGTTCAAACAGGTGCGGTATGTGCTGCTCGGGCACTCCGCATCCGTTGTCGGAAAATGAGAACCAGTAGAATTTTTCATCTTCTCCGGTGATTTTCAGAGTGATTTCCGTGCCTTTCGAGTAGGCGGCGGCATTTTTGACAAGGTTGAGCAATGCGGCGCTGACAAGGGTGTAGTTCGCTTTGATATAGCAGTCGAACGGAATGTCGTAGTCGAAATCCATATTGCCGTTCAGGTGGCTTATCTCCAGATCATTGGCAAGGTTGTATGCCAGGTCGTGGAAGTCGAAATCGGTAAGCTCGACCTGCGATGCGCCTTCGTCCAGACGCGTTATGGTGCTCACATCTCTGAGCAGTTCGGCGAGACGGTCCGTGTGGGCCTGCGTCTTTTTCAGGAAATTGATGCGCAGCTCGTCTGGCATGCCGGGATCTGATATGATGGTGTCCAGATAGCCTTTTATGATGCCTACGGGCGTTTTCAGCTCATGGTTCAGGTTGTTTGCCACCTGACGTTTGATGCGGGCCTTCTCTTCGTTTGCCCTCTGGGCTATTTTGTGTTCGTGCACGCTTCTGGCCAGAGCCTTGTCCTTGGCGCGGTAGATGCTGACTATCTGACGGGATATGTCGCCGAGCTCATCGTGCGGAAATTCCATTGTGCCCACCTTTTCGGGCAACTGTTTGCTCGATGCGGCCAGTCTGGCGAAGTCACGCAGCAGATACACGCTCCGGCTCAGGTGGCGTGTGGAGAAATATGCCATCAGAGTGGCCGCTATGGCCATGCTGAACACCAGCACCCAGATAATGGACACGTCATTGACTATTTTCTCTATTGTGGCGGAATATGGCATCGACGTGTGCACGCAGATATTACCGTCGTCGCTACGTTCGGCGGAATAGAAGTAGGGCTTGTTGCCTTTGTCGGCCGATGAACGCAGTATGGTGGCGATCTCGTCGGTGGACGGCATCGGTTCCTGGCCGGTGGCGTGCGGATCTATGTCGGGCGCTCCGTAGGCACTTTGGGTGATGAGATGTCCGCGACGGTCGTAGACGGCTATGTGCACGCCGTCGTACATGGAGTTTTGAAAGAACCTGTCGATGAACTTGACGAATTCGTCAAGGTCTTTGTCTCCGAAATCATAGGCCCGGATCAGGCTCTGGCGCATGTTGTCGAGCTGCCATTTGATTCTGTCCATGCGATAGTTCCGCTCCCATCTGTACTGATACGACGCCATGGCTCCGATTATTAGCCAGAGCATGGCGGTCAGCGGAATGAACAGCCGCCAGTGGTAGTTAAGCCGTTTCTTTGAAACCATAGCCGAATCCCACGCGGGTTTCGATATGCTTGCCGTATTCGCCGAGTTTTTTGCGCAGGCGTGTGAGGTTTGTGTCCACTGTGCGGTTGGTCACAATCACGTTTTTGTCCCATACTTCGTTGATGATCTCCTCACGCGAGTAGATGCGGTTGCGGTGAGTGAGGAAAAACATCAGCAGGTCAAATTCGGTGCGGCTGAGCGACAGTGGCTTTCCGTCGAGATAACATTCTTTCTGGTTGCGGTTTATCCGAAGCCCGCGGAACACGATGTCGGACTCGTAGCGTCCTTCCTTGCGTATCTGGGCGATCTCTTTGGTCACATGGCTGCGCCGCAGCACAGAGCGCACGCGCGCCAGCAGTTCGGGTATCTTGAATGGTTTGGTTATGTAGTCGTCGGCCCCGATGTTAAGTCCCATCACGGTGTCGTCCTCGCCGGATAGCGCCGAGCAGAAGATGATAGGCGTGTTTTCCACGTCATCGTTGTTTTTCAGCCGTTTTGCAAAGTCAAATCCGCTCAACTGGTCCATCATTATGTCCACGATGAAGAGAGAATATGACGGCAGGTCGAATGTGAGGGCTTCTTCGGCCGACAATGCTGTGTCTACTTCGTATCCTTCTTTTTCCAGATTGTATTTAAGGATTTCGCAGATCGACTCTTCGTCGTCAATGACTAATATCTTTATTCTCATCAGGAGTTTTGGTTATTGTTTGCGGGAATAAAATTACAAAACCCGGGGGGACTGACAAAGTTAAAAAAAGTTAACCCTCAGAACCTTATCGCAAAGCAGATGTTTTACTTATGTCTTTACTGTATTTGCACTGTGTTTTTTTGATATTAGATTTAAGGTTAAAGATTAACGGTCTGTCGGGATGACAGCCGTTTTTCTGCGTCTTCCTAAAATGTCAGGCAAAATTTGGTGAGATACGGAAAAAGACGTACCTTTGCAGAGTCGGACACCGACAGCCATTGTGCGTCCGGCATTAACATCGAGTACAGACAATCAGGGGTCTCGCCGCATTTTTCCCGGCCGAGATTCTTTATTTTTTATTATTTTTTGAAATCTAAACCTTTAAACAACCGAAAACAACCATGGCTATTACTTACATGACCAAAGAAGGATATAAAAAGAAAATGGACGAAATAGCATATATGGAGTCCGTGGAGCGTCCTAAAATATCTGCGGCCATCGCGGAGGCACGCGACAAGGGAGACCTGTCGGAGAATGCCGAGTATGATGCGGCCAAGGAAGCACAGGGTCTGCTGGAAATGAAGATAGCCCAGCTCAAGGATCTTGTGGCCAATGCCCGTATCATCGACGAGAGCAAGCTCAACTGCCATGAAGTCCAGATAATGAACCGGGTCACTATCAAGAATATGGCCAACGGCATGCAGATGGAATATACCATCGTGGCCGACTCCGAAGCCAATCTCAAGGAGAAGAAGATCGGCACATCCACCCCGATTGCTCAGGGCCTGCTCGGGCATGGTCTCGGCGATGTGGTGGAAATCAAAGTGCCCGCCGGTCTGATGAAGTTTGAGATTGTGAATATCACGTTCTGACCGTTACGTAGCTATGAGCATATTCTCCAGGATAGCCGCAGGCGAGATACCTTCGTATAAGGTGGCGGCTGACGACAGACATTTCGCTTTTCTCGACATCAATCCCATGGCTCCGGGCCACACTCTGGTGATTCCCCGCCGTGAGGTGGACTATCTGTTTGACCTCACGCCGCAGGAGTATGCCGATCTGTGGGCGTTTGCCCGCGAGGTGGCCCTGAAGCTGAAAAAGGCTGTGCCGTGCAAGAGGGTCGGTGTGGCGGTGCTGGGCATGGAGGTGCCGCACGCCCACATCCATCTGGTGCCGCTTCAGAGCGAGAGCGACATGGATTTCCGTGCGCCGAAACTCTCCCTCCCGGCTGAGGAGATGGAGCGTATAGCTTCAGCGATAGCTTCAGCCTGATGTCCAATATATATGATATACGCCGCCGCGGCACCGTGATATTTCTGATTATCACGGCGGTCGTGGTGGCGGTGTTTTTGTGGGTCAGCGATTCTCTGGTCAGCGATCTTGCGGAGCAGGAGCGTGCCCGGATGCAGATATGGGCCGATGCCACCCGCCAGATCGTGAGTGCCGATCCGTTTGACGCCGACGACCATTCCGACATAAACTTCCTGCTGAGCATCATCGCGGCCAACAGGACCATTCCTGTGCTGGTGACCGACGACCGCGACAGCATCATAGACCAGCGTAATTTCAATCTGCCGGAATCGGCCGACTCTCTGCCGCCATGGGTCATAACCCCGGCCAACGAAGCCTATCTGCGGTCTAAGCTGGCCCGGCTAAAGTCAGGGACCAACGTGATCCACATCTCCATAGCTCCCGGGGTGGAGCAGCATCTGTATTACGAGGATTCGAAGCTGCTGCAGCGTCTGAGCCTTTATCCGTATGTGCAGCTGCTGGTCATGCTGGCTTTTGTGGCGGTGGTCTATTATGCCGTCACTTCGTCCAAGAAGGCTGAGCAGAACAAGGTCTGGGTGGGCCTGAGCAAGGAGACGGCCCATCAGCTCGGCACTCCGATATCTTCGCTCATGGCCTGGATAGAGATGCTTCCGGTCTACGGCGTGGATCAGGAAACGGTGGACGAGATGAACAAGGACGTGCAGCGTCTGGGCACGATAGCGTCGCGCTTCGGCAAGATAGGATCGCCGCCGGCCATGGTGCACGCCGATCTTAACGGGGTGGTGCGTTCGGCCACCGGCTATATGAGCAGCCGCATTTCGTCGGCTGTGGAATTCAGCGTGTCGCTGTGGTCCGAGCCGCTCACAGTGAGTCTAAGCGCGCCGCTGCTGGAGTGGGTTATGGAGAATCTGATAAAAAACGCAGTGGATGCCATGGAAGGCCACGGGCGTCTTGCGGTGACCACCGCGGTCGAGGGCCAGTCGGCAGTGATCGAGGTGGCTGATTCCGGACGCGGCATACCCCGCAAGAATTTTCAGACAATATTCAATCCCGGATTCACCACCAAGAGCCGCGGGTGGGGGCTGGGGCTAACTTTAGCCAAGCGCATAGTGGAGCAGTATCACGGCGGACGCATATTTGTCAGATCGTCCGAGCCGGGTGTCAGCACGGTGTTCTGCATCACGTTGCCGATATTGCCGGCGGAAAAAGATAGTAAAAGAGGGCTTTAAGAGAGTGTTTGAATTTAAACCAAATTAAACATTAAGTGGCAGAACAAACC